>PPYF01507415.1_pt1 | contig 20963 bp, 13 predicted proteins | sample 1559871 | NCBI WGS metagenome assembly PPYF01 (sample SAMN08240021, study PRJNA423297) | Human gut metagenome, whole genome shotgun sequencing project.
CCAATGCCGATGCTGGCAGCGATTATTGCGGTAGTTATGGAAGTGCCCGCCGCGATATTAATCGTGCTTGGCTTTTTCACCCGTCCGCTGGCGGTGCTGTTTATTTTCTACACGCTGGGTACGGCGGTGATTGGCCACCATTACTGGGATATGACCGGCGATGCGGTTGGGCCAAATATGATTAATTTCTGGAAGAATGTCAGTATCGCTGGCGCATTCCTGCTGTTGGCAATTACCGGGCCGGGGGCGATTTCTCTCGATCGGCGTTAGGAAAGATGCCGGATGCGGCGTAAACGCCTTATCCGGCCTACCGCTCCAACACCGATTGTAGGCCTGATAAGACGCAGCAAGCGTCGCATCAGGCATCGTGCACCGAGTGCTACAAAATCGAAATTACCCCGTAGGCCTGTGCATCCGGCATTTTATAAATTACAGCAACGCAACCCGCAACGACATCTCTGAAATTGTTGATTCCCCTGGTGCAAGCGCAATGAGGTCACCACCTTCCGGACGATGATGGTCATCCGGCGCATGGCTCATCGGTTCCAGACAGAAGAAATCAAACGCATATCCTTTATCAAACGCCGGGTCGGAAACAAAGATGAAATAACACGGTGCAGGCGGCGTCGTTTCCATGATGATGGCATAACCCTCCTGCGGCTGCTCGATGCGGGCCTGACCATTCCATCCGGCAAAACCATTGTTTACCCACTGGCGCGGTAACGGCGCGAGCTGGTTAAAATCCAGTTCCTGCGGTAGCTGCTCGCAAAACTCACCCGCCAGCCACTGCTCCTGCTCCCGCCAGTAACAGCTCGCCTGCGCCTGAATCCGCGTTTGTGGTGACAACGGAAAATAAGGATGCCAGCCGGTACCAAATGGCAGCGTCTCTGCCCCTTTATTGGTGACAGAGAGCGTCACCGTCAGCGTATCTGCCGTTAAATGAAACGCCTGACTTACCCGATAGTGATAAACACCGCTGCGATGTTCATACACCAGACACAAGCTATCTTCGCTGCGCGAGACACATTGCCACTGCCCCAGCCAGGCATCACCGTGTAGATAGTGCGCATCCCACTCAACATTCGGTTGTAGTTGATATTCACGTCCCTGCCAGACAAAACGATTACCGCTCACCCGGTTTGCAAACGGCACCAGCGGAAAACAAGAGGCATCGGTTGCCACACCGCTTTTTTTACCAGGACGTAGCAGCGGCGTCGTATCGCGCCAGAAGCCTTCGATTACGCCGCCCTGATCAGAAACGTCCAGCTTTAGCGGCCCGTGAGATAAGGTATAGATGGTCATCCGCAGACTCCTTAATCCGGGAAATTAATCACAACTTTCCCGCATTTGCCGCTTGCCATCAGTGCATAAGCATCTCCCGCCTGTTCCAGCGAGAAGCGGTGGGTAATGGCATTACGCGGCCACAGTTTCCAGTCCGTTAAATCGTGGGCGCATTTTTCCATATGGAACAGACTGGTCACCCAGGAGCCGATAATCCGCCGTTGATGGTGCATCAGGTCAGCGCTAACCTCGAACTCGACTTTTCCGGTTTCACCAATGTAAACCACGCGTCCCCAGTCAGCGGTGGATTGCAGTGCCAGTAAGCGACCTGCGGCATTACCGGAACAATCAAGCGCAACATCCGCGCCGCCGTGAGTGAGTTCGGCGATTATCTGCGGCAGACCTTCGGTGGTCGCTAAATAGCCGTGATCCATCACTCCTAACTGTTTCGCCATCGCCAGACGTTCCGGCAACATATCAACGCCGATGATCCTTTTTGCACCGCGACCTTTCGCCAGCATCATCGCCATCATGCCGACCGGCCCCAGACCGACCACCAGTACGTTATCACTGCCGGAAACTTCGCCGCGCAAAATCCCTTCATACGCTGTACCAACGCCGCAACTGATAAACGCACCATCTTCGTAACTCAGTGCATCCGGCAGGAGGATCAGATCTTTTTCTTCCGCCAGCAGGTATTCAGCATGGCCGCCGTCACGCTGCCAGCCGTAAGCGGCTTTTCCTTCACCGGTGCAGGAGATAGGAAAACCGCGACGGCAGTTCGGGCAAAAGCCACAACCGGAAATGTGATACACCAGCACGCGGTCGCCCTCTTTAAAATGGCGACAGCCTTGCCCCATCGCCACAATCTGCCCGCACGGTTCATGACCGTTGATAAATCCCTGGTATAACGGTTTATCGGGTGCCGCCGCCGTAGCGCGGTGCTGGTGGTAGATATAGTGGACATCGCTTCCGCAAATCCCGGAGGATTTCATTTTGATCAGTACCTGGTTAATCCCCGGCGTCGGCACCGCAACTTCCCGCAGATCGACGGTCGAATTTCCTGGTAAATAAGCTGCCAGCATCGTTTTCATAAATCCCTCATTAACAATACGATTAATTTTCATCCCTGCCGCACCTGCGCCAGGGGCGTTAAGGTTTAGCGTTTCGCTTTACTGCTACGCTGGGTCAGCAAGATATTCGCCAGCACCGCCACCACGATGATGACGCCGCGCACCACCTGCTGGAAAAAGGAGTTAATCCCGAGCAGCACCAGACCGTTACCGATTAGCGTAATCACCAGTACGCCAAGCAGCGTACCGAACAACGAGCCGCGACCGCCGGAAAGCGCCGTACCGCCGACAACGACCGCGGCGATGACGTCAAACTCCAGACCGTTTGCGGCACCTGCGTTACCGGAACCGAGGCGCGCCGCCAACAAAATGCCGGTCACCGCCGCTAATAATCCCGAAAGGGTAAAAATAAGAATGCGTACCCGACGAACGTTAATACCGCACAACTGCGCTGCAGTGGCATTACCGCCAACAGCAAAAACCGAGCGCCCGAAGGCGGTTTTGCGGCTAATGAACACAAACAGCGCAAATAACACCATCATGATCAGCGCGGATACCGGCACCCCGAGAAATTGTCCGCCCAGCCAGTCCAGCACTTCGTTTTCGTTAATTGGCACTGGCAAGGCGTTCGTCATAAACAGCCCCATTCCGCGCAGGGCGCTCCATAAACCCAGCGTGGCAACAAAACTTGGCACGTTAAACACGCCGCGCAGCACCCCGGCGAGCGTTCCCATCAGCGCACCTAACAGCAACACCAGCAGACAAGCAATCGCCAGCGGAACGTCAAATTGCAGCAAAAACGCCAGGCACACTGAAACAAAAGCCACCATCGGCCCAACGCTGACATCAATTTCACCGGAGATAATAATCAGCGTCATCGCCCAGGCGGCGATCCCAATGGTGGCGGCATCGCGCAGCACGTTCATCTGGTTATTCAATGAGATAAAGCCAGGCGCATTCAGGGAGAAGACCAGATAAAGAATGGCAATCACCACCAGCAAACCGATCTCATTAATATGGCGACTGACAAATTGTTTGAGCGAGACGCTCTTGCCCTGCGGCAATGGTAATGACGAAGCAGACATCTTCAGGTTCCTCGGTAAAATTCATCAGTGCACAGACAGAATGGCGGACATCAGCTCATCCACATTGACCGGAGAGTGAAACTCCTGCGAGAACGTACCGTGCTGTAACAACAGAATGCGGTCGCACACCAACGGTAACTCCTCCACTTCACTGGAGATAAACACCACGCTTTTTCCTTCGGCAGCCAGCTCGCGGACAATACGGTAAATCTGCTGTTTGGCTTCGATATCGACGCCGCGCGTTGGCTCGTCGAGCAACAAAATCTGGCTGGCGGCATAGACCCAACGACCGATCACCACTTTTTGCTGATTGCCGCCAGAAAGCGTGCCGATGGGCGTTTCGCTACTGGCGGCCTTGACCGTCATCCGCTGCATCACCTCTTCGGTCAGGCGGCGGATGGTGGACCATTGCAGCACACCGTTGGCGCTGATTTTTTGCCGATTGGTCAGCACTGTATTTTCGTCAACGCCCAACCAGGGAATGATCCCCGCTTCTTTGCGGTTTTCTGGCGTATAGCCAATGCCGCGTTTCAGCATGTCGCCGTAATCGGGGCGCGTGATTTTCTCGCCGTTGATAACAATTTCGCCCTGTTCATACGTCTCCAGCCCAACAATCGCCTTCAGCAATTCACTGCGCCCTGCCCCCAGCAGACCAGCAATGCCGAGCACTTCGCCACAACGTAGCGTAAAACTGATATCCTCCAGCTTGGGCTTATGGCGTAACGCACGGACTTCCAGCACGGCTTGATCCATAATTTCCTGAGGGGCAACCGGCGCAATATCAACGTGATCGCGCCCGAGCATTAGCGACACAATATGATGCGTAGAGGTGTTTTCGAGCATCACATCGCCCGCCACCTGACCATCGCGCATAACGGTGGCACAGGAGGCAATGCGGCGAATTTCTTCCATCCGGTGGCTGACATAAATCACCGCCACGCCCAGTGCCGACATCTTTTTCACCGCGCTGATCACCAGTTCAACTTCCGCACTGGCAAGCGAGCTGGTGGGTTCATCAAGAATGACCACGCGCGGCTCGCCCTTCATCACCCGCGCAATTTCCACCAGTTGCTTTTGCGCCGGGCTTAGTGTTGAAACAAGTTGTTCAGGACTAACGTCAACGCCCAACGCCTGCAAGCAACGTTGGGCGTCCTGCGCCATTTGCAGGTAATCAATCATGCCGTTGCGGCGGGGCCACTGACCGAGGCAGAGGTTTTCCGCCACTGTCAGCCCTTCCACCAGACTTAACTCCTGATAAACCGCACGAACCCCCAGTTCAGCGGCACGGCGAGTCAGCGTAGCTTCGTCACCTTCCAGTCGCGTCTCGCCAATCCAGATATCACCGCTATCCGGACGTTCGCTACCGGTCAGCATTCGAATGAGGGTCGATTTTCCCGCACCGTTTTTGCCTAACAGCGCGCGAACTTCGCCTTTATTGAGCGTGAAGTTAACGTTATCCAGCGCAACGACGCCGGGGTAACGCTTATTTCCTGCCACCACTTTTGCTACCGGGACTGCCTCTGTTGCCGTGAACATAGGGACCTCTGCGAATCAGCGATTAGGGCAGACCATCAACGTGCGTTGCCAGCCACTGTTTACCGTCTTCCGTTTTGGTATAGAGATCGATTGGCACCTGAATCACTTTTTCACCGTCGGCTTGTTTATTGATAACCTTCAATGTTTGCGCGAAAACAGCATTGCCCATTTTCTTACCGGAAATATCCACCACCGCTTTCAGCACCTGGTTGTTTTCCAGCTCCTGAGCAATTTCAGTGGTCATATCAGAACCGAAAACAGCAATTTTTCCGGCCTGATTTTGATTACGTACCGCTTTTACCGCGCCGAGTGTCGCTCCGCCCGATTCCCCCATAATGGCGTTGAGATCCGGCGTGGAGATAATCAGTTTTTCACCGACAGAAATCGCTTTATCTAAAACAGTCCCTTCCTGATTAGCGACAATTTGCGCGCCGGGAACGCGGGTTTTTAATACTTCTTCAAACCCTTTACGACGTTGCACACAAACTTCAAAGGCTTCGCAATTGATGACGGCAATTTTCGGCTGGTCAATTTTGTTGGCAATAAAATAATCGGCGGCTGCGTTACCCAGTTTTTTACCAAATTCCAGCGGGTCACCAACCAGATATGCCGAGACATATTTATCGACACCCTTTTGATTAATACAGGTGTTGTAGCAAATCACCGGAATACCCGCTTCACTGGCGCGACGAACGGTACGGCTACTGCCATTTTCAGACACTGCCGATAAAATAATGGCATCGACATTACGCTCCACGAGGGTATCAACAAAGGTACTTTCTTTCGAAATATCGCCCTGAGCGTTAGTTTCAATTAATTGTACCTGTACTGAAGAATCTTTTGCCGCATCCTGAACGCCCTGACGCACTCCGGCGTAATATCCCTGGGTATCAAGGTATATTGCGCCAATAGTCATTTCTTTATCAGAAGCCCTGGCAAATAGTGCGCTACCCAATAGCGTAGCCATTAATAATAAATTACGGGTTCTTGTCATTTTTTTAGGCATAGTGCCTCCTGTAGGGTTTTTATTTACAACGGCTTATTTTAATTATTTGAGCGTGAGCGGCAGCGCGTGCCGCTCAAATATTACAGTTAATAGGGTTTAGTGAACGTAGCTAAAAATAAAAGGCATCACGGTGGTGAATAATGCCGCTTTCGGCCAGGCTGGATTAATCGCCATCAATTCAGCGCGAGCAGATTCATAGTGCGCAACCTCCCCTAATCCCGCGGCCGCCAGCATCGCCACCATCAGGCATTTTTCTTTATGCTGCTGTTGTAAATCGCTATACAGCGACAACAAGTCAGGCTGCGAGACGGCAAAGAAATCCGCTTCGATACTGGTTTTCGCCATCTCTTTCGCCCACTGTTTCATTTCACTAAACAGTTGCTGTGCGGTGTGTTGTTCGCCCAGCAGTCGCAGCGCCATTCCTTGCCAGAAGAGATAATCAACCGGCTGATCGTTGTAATAACTGTGGATGTTAATGGTGCGATCGCCGGTCGCCGCCAGACGTAAACAACGCATCGCTTCAGTTTCATCGCCCTGCGCGTTGGCGCATACTGCCTGCCAGAACCAGATGTCGTTGTCAGTTTGCCCCGGTAAACGGCCTTCGCTTAAATTCTCCGGATAATGCAGCGCGGCATGAAGCAGTTCGCTGGCCTGCTGCGGCTCTCTGGCATCAAGATGCTGCCAGGCGCGTAATAACTGGTTGAGGATAAACTGGCTGGTGACCTTCCCTTCCCCACCTTCCCACGGGTGGAATTTGCGCGTGGCGAGAATGTCCGCCGCTTTGTCTGCCTGACCAGTGAGATGCCACAAATTGAGCAGTTCTGCGGTCATGTCGTCGCGTTTCAGCGCAATTTCCAGATTATTTTCCAGACGCGCCAGTCGTTTCTCCGGTGTGACACCGCTTAACTTATCCAGCAAATCCCGTTCGAAAAGCAGACGTGCATCCTGCGGCGCAAGCTGATAAGCATTATCAAGATAACGCGCGGCCAGCTCATAATCGTGCTGCTTATTCCACGCATGGATCGCCAACCCGCGCCAGCCGTCGGCAAACTCCGGCGACATCTCTACGCAACGCTGCCATAAGGCAATGGCTTTACCGTAGCTACGCTTGTTGTAGTAGAAGCAGGCCAGTAAATGCCGGGCAAACCAGCACTCTTCGATACTCTCCAGCGCCGCCACTTCTTCCAGCGTATTCGGGAAACGGACAAACTGCGGGAAGGCATCAATAGCTTTTACGACCAGTTCTCCGCGTTCAGCTTTTGGTAGCAAACTGGCTTGCAGGTAAAGCGGTAGCGTGCGCTGACAGTCCAGTGCGTTCAGCATATCTGCCGCCAGGGCGGGCATGCCCCAGTTAATCAGTTGCCCGGCGGTCATCAGGGCGTTAACGTCGCGTCCCTGACAAAGACCTCGCCACTGTACGAGGGCAGATTCGCTACGACCATCGAACCAGTTCAGCCACCACAGAGTAGCGTTCAGCGGATAATCACGCAGCAGTTTCTCGCGCTGCAAACGCGCGTTGTCCTGACGACCACTTAACACCAGTAGCAGGTTATGCAGGCAAAGCACTTCCTGATTGGTTGGGCAGGCGCGAAGACTTTGTTGGCAAAAATCCAGACCAGCGTCAAAGTTACCATTACGCGCCGCCAGCCGTGCCAGACCATAATAGCCGCCTGCTTTACTGTTGCCGCTCCAGACCGCACGCCAGAAATCCTCTTCGGCTTGTTGATATTGCCCCTGACGTTCGTAAGCACTGGCGCGAATCAAACTCGCCTGTCCGCACTGCGGATTTTTGTTCAGCGCATGTGCGCGTTTCAGCGCCTGAGTGGCATACGCCACCGCTTGCGGGAAATCGGCACGGTTATATTCCAGCATCGCCAGCGCCAGGTTACAGCGATAATCCAGCGGATCCAGCGCCACGCCGCGCAGGTAGTAATCGAACGGTGAACGGCTCGCGTGATGATATTGCTCCAGATGTTGACCGATAAACCAGGCTTCATCTGTACTGGTAATGTCTTGTGCTGCCAGTGGCGCTTTGGCGACGTCCGGCAACGGCAACGCTTGCGACTGATGTTCATGATAACTCAGTACAATATTGCCGTCGGCATCGGAGAGCTCAATGGTCAGCCTTTCAGGATTGATACCGTGCAACACGCCCTGGATGGCGGTCGCTGGTGTCAGGGCCACGGCATCATCGAGCAACGCGTTGCATTTGCCGATTTCGCGGATCGCCAGGCGGTATCCGTTCAACGGAGAGATGGCATACAGCCCCCACTCAATCCCCCGCTCACTACGCTGGAGTTTTATCACCGCATCGCGGGAGGCATTTTGCACCATGCCCAGAGAATGATAAGGCAGGAAATACTGCTCGAAACGCTTCTCCTCGTAAGCATCAAGCCAGGTAAAATCAGGCTGGTTATCGGCAAAAATACCGGTCATCAGTTCGATATACGGGCCGTTATTGTCAGTCAGGCTCTTATCCCACGCCTGGCCAAATTCACTGTGTCCCCAGCTCCACTGTTTTTTACCTGGCGCAATATGGTGGTTGGCAACGTGTAGCAAACCACCATCTTCATCGTGACACCACGCGCCAACAAAATCGTACTGTGATTTTTCAGCCATATATGAGGTTGGAACGGGCACATTTTTATAGCGAGAAATGTCCACTCCGGCGGAGTAGTCCACTTTGTAGTAAGTGCCGGTGGCGATGGGGAAAGCGGAGACGGCCCGTTTACCGTGATCAAACACCGCAGTCACATCCGGTGGGAAAACGCTCTGATGCCCTTCACCCCCTTTCACTGCCGGGTTGGCCCACCACAAGAAATGACGCGGCGTGGCGTTGCCGTTATAGACGCGACTGGCGATTTCCAGCGCCGCCCGGTCAGGGCGCAGGGTGAAACCTGTCATCACCTGTAAACCGTGCATCGGCTCCGTTTCGCCGACCCACACCGTCTGTGCGCCGTCGTCATGGGCTTCGAGGGTGAAATCAACGGGCATAAAGGTGGTCGGGCGATGGTGTTGCGGCCAGTTAAACTCAATCCCGCCGGAGATCCACGGCCCCAGCAGTCCCACCAGCGCCGGTTTAATGACTTCATTGTGATAAACAAAATCGCGCTGTTTCACTTTATCCCACGCGCGATGCACCCGACCGCCCAGTTCCGGCAGGATCATCACTTTGATGTAGTCGTTTTCCAGCCACACCGCCTGCCAGGATTTCAGGGTTTTCTGCTCGCTCAGCGTATCGGTCACGCCGTAGGGATAAACCGCGCCGGACGATCCCTGATAAACGCGATTTTCCAGGAACATGGGATGTATATCCTGCGGCCCGGTTTCATAGGTCGGGATCTCAACGCGCTCTTGCCACACTTTTACTGGAGTCATGGTGCCCTCAATATTAACAAGACATACTGAATTAAAAGATTTGTGGCAGTGTATTGAACAATCTGGCAATGTTTTCGCGGAATAATCACGCAATTAACTAAACAAGGTTTAGTAAAGATGAGAGCCTGCATTAACAATCAACAGATTCGCCACCATAACAAATGCGTGATTCTGGAACTGCTGTACCGGCAAAAGCGCGCCAATAAATCAACGCTGGCCCGGCTGGCGCAAATTTCGATTCCGGCGGTCAGTAATATTTTGCAGGAACTGGAAAGCGAAAAACGGGTGGTGAATATCGACGATGAAAGCCAGACGCGCGGGCATAGTAGCGGTACATGGCTGATTGCGCCGGAAGGAGACTGGACGCTGTGCCTGAACGTGACGCCCACCAGCATTGAGTGTCAGGTCGCTAATGCCTGTTTAAGTCCGAAAGGCGAATTTGAGTATTTACAGATTGATGCACCGACGCCGCAGGCGCTGCTGTCCGAAATCGAAAAATGCTGGCATCGCCACCGTAAATTGTGGCCGGACCGCACCATCAATCTGGCTCTGGCAATCCACGGTCAGGTTGATCCAGTGACCGGCGTGTCGCAAACCATGCCGCAAGCGCCGTGGGCAACACCGATTGAGGTGAAGTACCTGCTGGAAGAGAAGCTGGGCATTCGGGTAATGGTCGATAATGACTGCGTGATGCTGGCGCTGGCGGAGAAATGGCAAAATAATTCACAAGTGCGTGATTTCTGCGTAATCAACGTTGATTACGGCATTGGCTCGTCGTTCGTGATTAACGAGCAAATTTATCGCGGCAGTTTGTATGGCAGTGGACAGATTGGTCACACCATCGTTAATCCGGATGGCGTCGTCTGCGACTGCGGGCGTTATGGCTGCCTGGAAACCGTCGCCTCGTTAAGCGCATTAAAAAAACAGGCGCGGGTATGGCTAAAATCACAACCGGTTAATACTCAGCTTGATCCTGAAAAATTGACTACCGCGCAGTTAATCGCTGCCTGGCAGAGTGGAGAACCGTGGATCACCAGTTGGGTTGACCACAGTGCCAACGCCATTGGTTTGAGTCTGTATAACTTCCTCAACATCCTCAATATTAATCAGATTTGGTTGTACGGTCGCAGTTGTGCCTTTGGTGAGAACTGGCTTAATACCATTATTCGCCAGACGGGATTTAACCCGTTCGACCGCGACGAAGGACCGAGCGTGAAAGCGACACAGATTGGCTTTGGGCAATTAAGCCGCGCACAACAGGTACTGGGAATTGGCTATTTGTATGTTGAGGCGCAGTTACGGCAGATTTGATGGCGCGATAACGTAGAAAGGCTTCCCGAAGGAAGCCTTTTTTCAACAGATTAACCGTTTCGCTTATGCGTAAACCGGGTAACGTGCGCAGATGTCGAGAACTTTACCTTTGATGCGCTCGATAACGGCTTCATCATTGATGCTGTCCAGCACGTCACACATCCAGCCAGCCAGTTCTTTCGCTTCGGCTTCTTTAAAGCCACGACGGGTAATCGCCGGAGTACCTACACGAATACCGGAAGTCACAAACGGGCTCTTCGGATCGTTCGGTACGCTGTTTTTGTTCACGGTGATGTTAGCACGGCCCAGAGCGGCGTCTGCTTCTTTACCGGTCAGGTTTTTATCAACCAGATCAACCAGGAACAGGTGGTTATCAGTACCACCAGAAACCACTTTGTAGCCACGTTCGAGGAACACTTCTACCATCGCTTTGGCGTTTTTCGCGACCTGCTGCTGGTAAGTTTTGAACTCAGGTTCCATTGCTTCTTTCAGAGCAACCGCTTTACCGGCGATTACGTGCATCAACGGACCGCCCTGACCACCAGGGAAAACGGCAGAGTTCAGTTTTTTGTACAGCTCTTCGCTACCACCTTTCGCCAGGATCAGGCCGCCGCGCGGACCCGCCAGGGTTTTGTGAGTGGTGGTAGTAACAACGTGAGCATGAGGAACCGGGTTAGGGTAGACACCAGCGGCAACCAGGCCCGCAACGTGCGCCATATCAACGAACAGGTAAGCACCGATGCTGTCAGCGATTTCACGCATTTTCGCCCAGTCCACCACGCCGGAATATGCAGAGAAGCCACCGATAATCATTTTCGGTTTGTGTTCTTTGGCTTGTTTTTCCAGATCGGCGTAGTCGATATGACCGGTAGCATCGATACCGTAAGGAACGATGTTGTACAGTTTACCGGAGAAGTTAACCGGAGAACCGTGAGTCAGGTGACCGCCATGCGCCAGATTCATACCCAGAACGGTATCGCCTGGTTCCAGCAACGCGGTGTAGACCGCAAAGTTAGCCTGGGAGCCGGAGTGCGGCTGGACGTTAGCGTAGTCAGCGCCGAACAGTTCTTTCGCACGATCGATCGCCAGTTGTTCAACGATATCAACATACTCGCAACCGCCGTAGTAGCGTTTGCCCGGATAACCTTCAGCATATTTGTTGGTCAGCTGAGAACCCTGCGCCTGCATTACGCGCGGGCTGGTGTAGTTTTCGGAGGCGATCAGTTCGATGTGCTCTTCCTGACGTACTTTTTCCTGCTCCATAGCCTGCCACAGTTCGGCATCATAATCGGCAATGTTCATTTCACGCTTTAACATCCGCATCTCCTGACTCAGCTAACAATAAAATTTTTGGCCTTTATAGGCGGTCCTGTTGGACAACGGCGAACAGTATAACCGAATCATTGTGCGATAACAGGTCTTGACAAAGGAATTTACGCAAACGATTACCTTCAGGCTACGCAAGGCTTTGGAGAATAAAGAGCTTGCAACCGGAAACGGATTTCTTTTCAGGTTTGTGATGCAAATTTTTCACTTCATCACATTCTTTCTGAAAAACACCAAAGAACCATTTACATTGCAGGGCTATTTTTTATAAGATGTATTTGAGATACATCAATTAAGATGCAAAAAAAAGGAAGACCATATGCTTGACGCTCAAACCATCGCTACAGTAAAAGCCACCATCCCTTTACTGGTGGAAACGGGACCAAAGTTAACCGCCCATTTCTACGACCGTATGTTTACTCATAACCCAGAACTCAAAGAAATTTTTAACATGAGTAACCAGCGTAATGGCGATCAACGTGAAGCCCTGTTTAACGCTATTGCCGCCTACGCCAGCAATATTGAAAACCTGCCTGCGCTGCTGCCAGCGGTAGAAAAAATCGCGCAGAAGCACACCAGTTTCCAGATCAAACCGGAACAGTACAACATCGTCGGTGAACACCTGTTGGCAACGCTGGACGAAATGTTCAGCCCGGGGCAGGAAGTGCTGGACGCGTGGGGTAAAGCCTATGGCGTCCTGGCTAATGTATTTATCAATCGCGAGGCGGAAATCTATAACGAAAACGCCAGCAAAGCCGGTGGTTGGGAAGGTACTCGCGATTTCCGCATTGTGGCTAAAACACCACGCAGCGCACTTATCACCAGCTTCGAACTGGAGCCGGTCGACGGTGGCGCAGTGGCAGAATACCGTCCGGGGCAATATCTCGGCGTCTGGCTGAAGCCGGAAGGTTTCCCGCATCAGGAAATTCGTCAGTACTCTTTGACTCGCAAACCGGATGGCAAAGGCTATCGTATTGCGGTGAAACGCGAAGAGGGTGGGCAGGTATCCAACTGGCTGCACAATCACGCCAATGTTGGCGATGTCGTGAAACTGGTCGCTCCGGCGAAAATGGCGATGTTCACGCCTTTGCCGATGAAGTTAAGGAACTGGGTCAATCACTGCCACGCTTTACCGCACACACCTGGTATCGTCAGCCGAATGAAGCCGATCGCGCTAAAGGTCAGTTTGATAGCGAAGGTCTGATGGATTTGAGCAAACTGGAAGGTGCGTTCAGCGATCCGACAATGCAGTTCTATCTCTGCGGCCCGGTTGGCTTCATGCAGTTTGCCGCGAAACAGTTAGTGGATCTGGGCGTGAAACAGGAAAACATTCATTACGAATGCTTTGGCCCGCATAAGGTGCTGTGATTTGATGTTGCCGGATGGAAACATCCGGCAACCCTTGACGCGTTTTAAATTGCCGCGTCGTCCTCTTCACCGGTACGGATGCGAATGACCCGTGCCACGTCGAAGACGAAGATTTTACCGTCACCGATTTTGCCAGTTTGCGCCGTGCGAATAATGGTATCGACACAGGTATCGACAATGTCGTCCGGTACGACAATCTCAATTTTCACTTTCGGCAGAAAATCCACCATATACTCCGCACCGCGGTACAGCTCGGTATGGCCTTTCTGGCGGCCAAAACCTTTCACCTCAGTGACCGTCATGCCGGTAATACCGACTTCAGCCAGTGCTTCGCGGACATCGTCCAGCTTGAAGGGTTTAATAATCGCATCAATCTTTTTCATGCTATTCCTTGAAAAGGTCGCCTGTCTTTTGATCTGCTAAACGTAACACATAACGCCAATTCATTCCTTGAAATCGTTTGCATCCAGTTCGTGTCGGGAAAGCAGTTTATAAAATTCTGTCCGGTTGCGCCCCGCCATTCTCGCCGCGTGGGTGACGTTGCCTTTGGTGATTTGATCAGGCGTTTCATTGCATCGGTGGAGAACGCGCGGACAAACGGTTTATGTCGCTCTGCCGCCTGGCGCAACAGGTGATTTGCCAGTAGCGGAATGTCTTCTGTGCGCTCCGCCAGTGCCGGAATTTTCAGGCTGACAACGTTGAGGCGGTAATAGAGGTCTTCACGGAATTCCCCGCGCGTCATCGCTTTTGGCAGGTCGCGGTGGGTCGCAGAAATAATCCGCACGTCGATATCAATATCGCGGTTACTGCCCAGCGGGCGCACTTTACGCTCCTGCAACACGCGCAGCAGTTTGACCTGCAACGGTGCGGGCATATCGCCAATCTCATCGAGAAATAGCGTACCGCCTTCCGCCGCCTGGAATAAACCTTCGCGATTGCTGACAGCGCCAGTAAACGCGCCACGTGCATGACCAAACAGCTCCGACTCCAGCAATTGCTCGGGTAATGCGCCACAGTTAATAGCAATAAATGGCTTGCTGTTGCGCGGGCTGGCGTTGTGGATAGCCTGGGCGAAAATCTCTTTCCCGGTGCCGCTCTGGCCGTTAATCAAAACGCTAACGTCTGATTGTGCCACCAGCCGCGCCTGTTCCAGCAAGCGCAGCATCAGCGGGCTGCGGGTGACAATCGCCTCGCGCCAACGTTCGTCGGTGGCTGGCGCGGATTGTTCCAGCGCATCGTCAATTGCCTGATATAGCGCATCTTTATCGACAGGCTTGGTGAGAAAACTGAACACGCCCTGCTGTGTTGCAGCAACGGCATCAGGAATAGAACCATGCGCGGTAAGAATAATTACTGGCATTCCCGGCTGCACTTTCTGAATTTCAGCAAATAGCTGCATACCATCCATTTCATCCATCCGCAGGTCGCTGATGACTAAATCTACTTTTTCGCGATTCAGTACCCGTAATCCTTCAACGCCACTTTCCGCCGTGACCACGCTGTAGCCTTCGCTGGTCAGGCGCAGGCCAAGCAGTTTCAGCAATCCCGGATCATCATCGACCAGTAATAAATGCGCAGGTTTATGGCTCATCAGGAGTGACCTCATCGGTGGATGGCGCGGGCTTTTCACTCTCGTGCGGCGTATCCGGCGAGAAATTTCCAGCCGGTTTGCGGGTCGAGAGCTGGCGTTCAATATCGGTCAGGTTTTCCAGCTTGCGGGTAGTGAGTTCCAGTTGCTGTTGTAGAACGTGATGTTGCTGGCGCAAAGTATCCAGCTCGCTGTCGCTGGACTGCTGGAGTTTGCTGTAGCGTTGGCGCTCTTCCGCCAGTTGCAGTTGCAGCGCCTGACCGTCGCGCCAGAGTTGATACAGTGGGCGAACCTGTGCCGGGATCTCGGTACTTAGCGCATCAATGCGCGCGACCAGCTGGCGGCGCTCATACGGCGTAATTTTGGCGTCGGCGAGCAAAATCCCTTGTTTAAAGGTATTTTGCCAGTTGCCGTCGTCATATTGGCGGGCTTGCTGACGCGACTGCGCAGGCATTAAACGATCAGCACAATCCATCGCCCGCAGCCAGTAAAGCGGATTGGTTTCGGTTGATTTACCTTGCAGCGCCCAGATGTCGCTACATTCAGTAGAAAGATAGTCAGCCAGTTGATAAACCGGAATTTTTTCTTCTGCTGGCGTATCAATGGCTGGCTTATTGTGACTCTGCACGCAACCCAGCAATGCCAGACATGGCAGCCCTGCCAGCCACAGCCGTCGGGGCAATAATCGTTGAAAAATGTGTCGCATATTCACCAGACTTAAAGCCTATCCCAGTGGGCGTAATTGTTGCAGGCAGTTTGGACATGGACAGCGCGGAGAAACCAGAGCGTACATGTCGTACGTGAAGATTTCGAGCACTGCCCGGGGCCGAACTGACAAATAAAATAGCCTGATGGGATGGGCTGTTAGCATTATTTCGTGTTTTTCGACGACGGTAATTCAATGCGGAAACAAACGTCTTGCCCGCTCTCGTCGACCAGATACAGTTCCCCTTGCATACGGCGAATACAATCCCTGGCAATGCTTAATCCCAGACCGCTGCCCTTCACCGCCCCTTTTCGCTGGTGGCTTCCCTGAAAAAAGGGTTCGAAGATCATGGCGCGTTCCTCTTGCGGAATGGGCGTGCCTGTATTGATGACATCAATATAAACCCGCGCACCATGTAAACTGCTGCGAAGGCAAATGTTACCGGATTCAGCCCCGTAGTGCACCGCATTGGAGTAAAGATTATCCAGTACGCTCATCAGCAGCATTGGCTCCGCCAGGCAAGCTGTTGCTTTGAGATCAACGTCGGTATGCATCATTTTAGCCCGTGCGGGCAGGCTATGAGCAGAAACCACTGTCTCCACCAGCGGTGCTAACTCAACATTCTCCAGTTCCACCGCACTGTCCGCCTGTTTACGGTTGTAATCAAGCAGTTGTTCGATCAGCTTTTGCAAATTGCGGCTGCTGCTATCAAGAATGCTCACCACCTCTTTTTGCTCTGGCGTAAGCGGCCCGACAACCTGATCAGCCAGTAATTCAGTGCCCTCGCGCATACTCGCCAGTGGCGTTTTTAATTCATGAGATAAATGTCTTAAAAATTGATGGCGTTGGGATTCCAGCCATGACAGGCGCTCACTTAACCAAAGAATACGTTGCCCAACCGAGCGTAACTCGCTCGGTCCACTGAACGAGACGCTATTGCCCAGAGAACGCCCTTCCCCCAGCCGGTTGATCATGCGCTCGATATTTTTCACCGGACCGATAATCATCCTCGTGAAAAGCAGTACCATCACCAGACTCACCAGAAATAGCACCAGCGATTGCCAACCAAAATATTGCCCACGTTCGGCGATTTCACGCTGAAGTTGCTGCCCACGAGAGAACACCACTGTGCGCGTGGCCTGCACCATTTCGGTATTGGCACTGGCAAAGGCTTCCAGACGCGCGGCGGCAGCAGCATCGGGACCGCTGTTGTTACACTGAAGTTGAGCCAGATTATTCAAATCCTGACGTAATGCCTGGTAGAGTTTATCGTCCGGCAGCACGCCTGCGTGGGCATCGAGCATTTCGCTGTAACGCTTGCGCTGGCTTTGATAAACCTTCGCAAGCGTAGGGTCGTCCAGCACGCAGTACTGACGGTAGCTGCGCTCCATCTCCAGTGCCGCGTTGGTCATCGCTTCACTGCGCCGGGCATCAATAAGCGTAGTGCGGTTAACCAGCGCCGCCTGATCGCTAAGTGCATTCAGGCTTTGCCAGGCTTGCCATGCCAGCACCAACAGGGGCAGCAGAATCAGCAAAAATGCCAGCATTACCAGTTGTCGTAATGAGCGGGGAAAAACGGGCCAGCGGTTCAAGGCGTTACTCTCGTCAGACGCGAATAGCCTGATGCTAACCGAGGGGAAGTTCAGATACAACAAAGCCGGGAATTACCCGGCTTTGTTATGGAATAAGGCGGTGCCTAACTCGACGTTTCGCCCGATGGTTGATATAGCTACGCTGATATCAGAAGTTGGACGGCAGGCACCTTGTTGTGCGTCATTCGAATTTTATGTAGCACGTCCCGAAGGGGCTGACATAAGTCGGTGAATGAGCCACTGCTTACTATTATGCAGTAACTGTGCCAATAAAGAAAATAGTTTGGTAACGTACTGATTATAAACTGCTTTGAGGGGTTTATGGCTTCTCCACTATTTGAATGTAAATCAGCCACTGTGTCGCTAAAAAGAGACAACTTAAGATAAACTTATTAGATAATATTAAAATCAATGAGTTAAGTGTCACCAAAAAGCGACACGGCAAACCACCCATTGTCGTGATTTAAAGACACAAAAAAGCTCCCGAAGTTGGGAGCTCATAATAGCGGTTGGTGCTTAATGCCGGATGCGGCGTGAATGCCTCATCCGGGCTGCAATACCAATGGGTTGACGACTTACCCCAACTGCTTACGTGCATTGCGGAAAATGCGCATCCATGGGCCATCCTCGCCCCAGTTTTCCGGATGCCAGGAGTTGCTGACAGTACGGAAAACACGTTCCGGGTGCGGCATCATAATGGTGACTCGACCACTTTCAGTCGTGACTGCCGTAATACCATTCGGAGAACCGTTCGGGTTAGCCGGGTAGGTTTCAGTGACTTTGCCGAAGTTATCGACATAGCGCAGTGCCACCAGCCCTTTGCTTTCCAGTGCCGCCAGATGCGCCGCATCACGCACTTCCACGCGCCCTTCACCGTGAGAGACAGCAATCGGCATCTGCGAGCCCACCATCCCCTGCAACAGCAGCGACGGGCTTTGGGTTACTTCTACCAGACTGAAACGCGCTTCAAAGCGATCGGAGGTGTTACGCACAAAACGTGGCCACAACTCGCTACCCGGGATCAGTTCACGCAGATTAGACATCATCTGGCAACCGTTACATACCCCCAGCGCCAGCGTTTGCGGACGATGGAAGAAGGTTGCAAACTCATCGCGTACACGGTCATTGAACAGGATAGACTTCGCCCAACCTTCACCAGCGCCCAGCACATCACCGTAGGAAAAACCACCGCACGCTACCAGGACGTGGAAACCCTCCAGGCCCGTGCGTCCAGCCAGCAGATCGCTCATATGCACGTCGATAGCATCGAAGCCCGCACGGTGGAAAGCTGCCGCCATTTCAACATGGGAGTTCACACCCTGCTCACGCAGTACGGCAACTTTCGGGCGCGCGCCAGTGGCAATAAACGGTGCTGCCACATCTTCGTTGATATCAAACGACAGTTTCACATTCAGGCCCGGATCGGCGTCGTTTGATTTCGCCTGGTGCTCCTGATCGGCACACTCCGGGTTGTCACGCAGACGCTGCATCTGCCAGGTCGTTTCTGCCCACCAGACACGCAACGTGGTGCGGCTTTCGCTAAATACAGTCTGCCCGTTGGCGGTAATCACAAAACGGTCACCGGAAACCGCCTGCCCAACATAATGGACGCAATCAGCAAGCCCATGCTGTGCCAGTACCGCTTCAACGGCTTCACGGTCAGCGGCTCGCACCTGAATCACCGCACCCAGTTCTTCGTTAAACAACGCCGCCAGGCGATCGTCACCCAGAGTGGCGATATCCGCGTCAATGCCACAATGACCAGCAAAGGCCATTTCCGCCAGCGTTACCAGCAGGCCGCCATCAGAGCGGTCGTGATACGCCAGCAGCTTACGCTGTGCAACCAGCGCCTGAATCGCGTCATAGAAGCCTTTCAGTTGGGCAACATCGCGTACATCTGCCGGTTTGTCGCCAAGCTGACGATAAACCTGCGCCAGTGCCGTTGCGCCCAGCGCGTTATTGCCTTTGCCCAAATCAATCAGCAACAGTGCGTTATCTTCGGTAGAAAGCTGCGGCGTAATGGTGTGACGTACATCTTCCACGCGGGCAAATGCGGAAATCACCAGCGACAACGGCGACGTCATTTCGCGCTCTTCGTTACCTTCCTGCCAGCGGGTTTTCATCGACATAGAGTCTTTACCCACCGGTATCGTCAGGCCCAGCGCCGGACAAAGTTCTTCGCCCACAGCTTTAACGGCTTCATACAGGCCCGCATCTTCACCAGGGTGGCCTGCCGCCGCCATCCAGTTGGCGGAAAGTTTGATGCGTTTGATATCGCCAATCTGCGTTGCGGCGATGTTGGTTAACGCTTCACCGACCGCCAGACGGGCAGAAGCGGCGAAATCCAGCAGCGCAACTGGCGCACGTTCGCCAATTGCCATCGCTTCGCCATAGTAGCTGTCGAGGCTGGCGGTAGTGACCGCACAATTAGCGACCGGCACCTGCCACGGCCCCACCATCTGATCGCGCGCTACCATGCCGGTTACGCTGCGGTCACCGATGGTCACCAGGAAAGTTTTCTCCGCCACGGTCGGCAGATGCAGCACGCGTTTCACCGCGTCAGCGATGGTGATCCCTTCACGGGCCAGCGCGTCGCCTTTCGCTTTCAGCGTTTGTACATCGCGGGTCATCTTCGGCGTTTTGCCAAGCAGTACGTCCAGCGGTAGATCAATCGGCTGATTATCAAAATGACGATCGTGCAAAGAAAGATGCAGTTCTTCGGTCGCTTCACCAATCACCGCGTATGGCGCGCGCTCACGCTTACACAGTTCGTCAAACAGCGGTAACTGATCGGCAGCAACCGCCAGCACGTAGCGTTCCTGGGATTCGTTACACCAGATTTCCAGCGGGCTCATGCCCGGTTCGTCGCTCAGGATATCGCGCAGTTCAAATTTACCGCCGCGCCCGCCGTCGCTCACCAGTTCCGGCATGGCGTTAGAAAGACCGCCTGCGCCAACGTCGTGGATAAACAGGATTGGGTTGGCATCACCAAGCTGCCAGCAACGGTCGATCACTTCCTGGCAGCGACGCTCCATCTCCGGGTTGTCGCGCTGTACGGAAGCAAAGTCGAGGTCGGCATCAGACTGACCAGATGCCATAGAAGACGCCGCGCCGCCGCCAAGACCGATGTTCATTGCCGGGCCGCCGAGAACGACCAGCTTCGCACCAACGTTGATCTCGCCTTTTTGTACGTGATCGGCGCGAATGTTGCCGATCCCACCCGCCAGCATGATCGGTTTGTGATAACCGCGCAGCTCTTCGCCATTGTGGCTGTTCACTTTTTCTTCATAAGTACGGAAGTAGCCGTTCAGTGCCGGGCGACCAAATTCGTTGTTAAACGCCGCGCCGCCCAGCGGGCCTTCGGTCATGATGTCCAGCGCGGTAACAATGCGCTCAGGTTTACCGAAATCTTCTTCCCACGGCTGTTCGAAGCCAGGAATTCGCAGGTTGGATACGGAGAAACCAACCAGACCAGCTTTCGGCTTTGCGCCACGTCCGGTGGCACCTTCATCGCGGATTTCACCGCCGGAACCGGTCGCCGCGCCCGGCCACGGAGAAATCGCCGTCGGGTGGTTGTGAGTTTCGACTTTCATCAGAATATGCGCCGGTTCCTGATGGAAATCGTAGCGGCCCGTTTCGTGGTCAGCAAAGTAGCGGCCCACTTCAGAACCTTCCATTACGGCGGCGTTATCTTTATAAGCAGAGAGAACGTG
>PPYF01017984.1_pt1 | contig 20962 bp, 26 predicted proteins | sample 1559871 | NCBI WGS metagenome assembly PPYF01 (sample SAMN08240021, study PRJNA423297) | Human gut metagenome, whole genome shotgun sequencing project.
GGACGGAGCTTTCACACGTATCATTCACTACGATAGCACCGCGTTCGTTAGTAGTGATATCCGTATTTTCTAAACCGATGTTAGCTGTATTTGGTTTGCGACCTGTAGCATATAAAACGGCATCAAATGTATCGTTTTGACCATTTGCAGTAATAACAGGTTTGTTGCCATCATTAGATACAGAGTTTAATGTTACATCGTTAAGAATAGTAATTCCTTGCTCAGTCAAGTACTCATTAGCTAATTCTTGTACAATCGGTTCCTCCCGTTTTAAGATGCCAGATTCAATATTAAATACTGTTACCTTTGCACCTAGTTTAGCATATAGGCTGGCAAATTCAAGGCCAATAGGGCCCGCCCCGATGACGCCTAGAGTACTTGGTTGAGGCGATAATTGTTGAATTTCTGTGCTATTATAGAAGCCTGTTGCTGTGTCGATGCCATCAATATTAGGCTTAATCGCTACAGCACCAGTGTTAATAATAATTGTTTCACCAGATAAGATGATTTTGTCTTCCCCAGCTGTAACGGCGATTTCTTTATTACTAATGAATTCACCATGTCCAGTATATACATCGACATGTTCATTAGTGTCTAGCATATTGAAGTTTTTATTGCGTAAACGAGATGTAACTACCTCGCGTTGGTTTAATACTTGATCGTAAGATAAGCCTTTTGATGCGGCTATAATCATCGTTTTAGTTGGGATACATGCAATATTAATACATGTGCCACCATACATGAGTGGGTTTTCTTCAATCATAGCTACGGCTTTGCCCATGGAGCCCAATTTAGCTGCTAATGTTTTACCGGCTTTGCCGAAACCTAGGACGATAAGATCATAATGTTTGGTATTCATACAATACCTCCTATTTTTTATATTGAAAATATTAGATATGTTTATTATAACATATTACAGTAGATATAAAAGTAAAATATGAAAATAATTCTCTATAATTTAGATGTTAAGTATTTCTACTTGACACATCTTTTTTTATGCTGTAGTATATGTAAAGTAATATGACTTGACAGTGATGGAGGTGGCGAAATGGAAGAACGAGTACTTATCAGTTTACTCCTTGATTTCTATGGGCCATTGTTGACGGATAAGCAACGCATGTCCTTACAACTTCACCACGAAGATGATATGTCCCTTGGAGAAATTGCTGAGGAGCTTGGCGTATCTAGGCAAGCTGTACATGATAATTTACAGCGTGCACGTCATATTTTGAATGACTATGAATCTAAATTACACTTGGTGGCTCAATATGAGGCACGAGAGCAAGTGATAAATGAATTAAAAGATACGTTGCCAGCGGATGTGCTTTCACAATCGCGGGTACAACAATTATTGACGCAAATGGAGGGATAATATGGCATTCGATAGTTTGTCAGAAAAACTGCAAGACGCCTTTAAATCCTTAAAAGGTAAGGGCAAAATTACAGAAGAAGATGTCAATCTTGCGTTGCGTCAGGTACGAACTGCTCTCTTAGAAGCGGACGTAAACTTTATGGTGGCGAAAGATTTCGTTAAATCCATTAAAGAAAAGGCCCTTGGTGAAGAGGTGTTCGGATCCTTGAACCCAGCTCAAACGGTTATTAAAATCGTTAATGATGAGTTGACAGCTCTCCTAGGTGGTACGCAAAGCCGTATCATGATTTCCAGTAAGCCTCCAACAATTATTATGCTTGTTGGTTTACAAGGTGCTGGTAAAACGACTACAGCTGGTAAATTGGCTGTATACCTTCGCAAACAAGGTAAACATCCAATGCTTGTTGCAGCCGACGTATATCGTCCAGCAGCGATTAAGCAATTGCAAGTAGTAGGTAAGCAAATCGATATCCCTGTATTTGCTGATGAAACACCAGGAGCTAATCCAGTAGATATTGCGCGTCGTGCCGTAGAGCAAAGCACGCATATGTTGAAAGATGTTGTTATCATCGATACAGCAGGTCGTTTGGCTATAGACGAAGTTCTCATGGACGAGTTGTCCAACATTAAAGCTGCTGTTCGACCTCATGAAATTCTACTCGTTGTAGACTCTATGATTGGTCAGGACGCGGTGACGACAGCACAAACGTTTAATGAAAAATTAGGCGTTGACGGTGTTATCCTTACTAAACTCGATGGTGATGCGCGCGGTGGTGCTGCATTATCCATTAAGGCTGTAACCGGTTTGCCAATCAAGTTTACGGGCGTAAGCGAAAAAATGGATGGTTTCGATGTATTCTATCCAGACCGCATGGCTTCTCGTATCCTCGATTTAGGGGATTTCAAAACTCTTATTGAAAGTGTACAAGGCGCTATTGATGAAGAAGAAGCTCGTGAAATGGCGCAAAAAATGGCGAAAAACAATTTCACCTTAGATGATTTCTTGAAACAGATGAATCAGGTGAGAAAGTTAGGACCATTGCAAAATATTATTGGCATGTTACCAGGCATGGGTCAAATTAAGGATCAATTAAAAGACCTTGATTTGAATAGTAAAGAAGTACGTCGCATTGAGGCTATCATCAAATCTATGACGGCTGCAGAACGACAAGATCCAAATATTTTAAATGGTTCTCGTCGTAAGCGTATTGCGATGGGGTCAGGTACACAAGTACAAGACGTCAATCGCTTATTAAAACAATTCGAAGAAGCGCGGAAGATGATGAAGCGTTTACAAGGATTGCGTGGCGGTAAGGGTGGCTTCCCTGGAATGCCAAAATTACCGTTTATGTAATACATGGACAGGGGCGCTGAACCTGTCCAGCACATCATTATAAGGAGGTGAATCCCACATGTTAAAAATTCGTTTGACTCGTTTAGGTGCTAAAAAAGCTCCTTTCTACCGTATCGTAGTTGCTGACTCACGTGCTCCACGTGAAGGTCGTCCTGTTGACACAATTGGTCAATATGATGCTACTAAACAACCAGCTATCGTTAATGTAGACGAAGAAAAAGCTTTGGCTTGGTTAGCTAAAGGTGCTCAGCCTACTGACACTGTTCGCTCCTTGTTCAAAAAACAAGGCGTTATGCAAAAATTTGCAGACGCTAAAAAGTAATTAATAGAGAGGCATACTGTGATGATAGAATTAATTTCATTAATTGCGAAATCATTAGTGAAGCAGCCTGATGCCGTTTCTGTTACCATGGTCCAAAAGGGCGAAAATTGTATCCGATCTTGAAACTCGCCTTGATATGGTGAATAAAGATTTGGAAGCAATTGAGTTTCAAGCTCAACGTATTTTAGCTGATGCAGCTAAAGTTGATGCGACAAGTCTTACTGCAATTCGTCAACAAATCGACGAAGAGAAAAATAAACGCTTGGCTTTCAAAGAAGAAGTAACAGCTAAATTGAAAGACGCTCAAGAATTGACATTGGGGACTGAAATTCCTCAAGGTACATTAGAGCAAACAGTTACCGTTAAAATCGGGGATAATTTGGATGCCATGATGGGCGCTGAAATCCTATTAGAAGACGGTAAAATCGTTGCGTTTCGTCAATAATGAAGCCTAACGATTTCATCACTATAGGTGTTATCATCGCCCCGCACGGCGTGCGGGGTGATCTTCGTATTATGCCTAGAACCGATTTTCCAGAACGGTTCATGCATATGGATGCCTGTTACATCGATGGTAAAGAATACCACGTTGCATCCGCACGATTTCATAAACAATTCGTATTAGCTTCGTTTAAGGAAATTCCTGATCGCAACACCGCTGAATTATTCTCTAAGAAAGAGATTCAAGTACGTCGTGAAGATTTGGTAGAATTACCAGAAGGCCGTTACTATATCTTTGATATGATTGGCCTTGAGGTGCAAGATACAAAGGGCAATGTACTTGGTACATTGACGGATGTATTACAACCGGGAGCTAATGATGTATATGTGGTTTCCAAAGAAGGGGAACCAGATCAATTGTTTGCAGCCATTGATGATGTTATCATTGACATCGATATGGACAAACGCATGATGATCGTTGATCCGCCTGAGTGGGTATAATCCATTTAGGCGGTTTTTTTATATCTATTTATAGGTGTCTTATGATAGAATTAATTATAAGATAGCTATATATAGATATATGATAATAATAAGTGTATTCGGGGGAGGCCTGTTGTGAAAATAGATATTATATCCTTGTTTCCAGAGTTTTTTGATGCCTTCTTTAGTCATTCCATCATAAAACGAGCCATAGAGGCGGGACGGCTAGATATGGCTGTGACGAATCCGCGCGATTTTAGTCATAATAAACATGGACAAGTGGATGATACACCGTATGGTGGTGGGGCCGGTATGCTCATGATGGCGCCTCCTATTTTTGAGGCCGTAGAATCTGTTGCCTCTAACTATGATAGTGCTATTAATGGCAACTATGAAACGGATGAGATGTGTGATGAGATGAGCCTCATTGGTAATCCTAGTGAAAGTATACGTCGTCGCATTGTATTTATGGGTCCTACGGGTCAACCTTTCACACAGGAAAAGGCTAGAGAACTAGCAACTTATGATCAACTGATTCTCGTATGTGGCCATTATGAAGGTGTTGACTATCGCGTAGAGGAACATTTAGTAGATGAAACCATTTCCATTGGTGACTATGTGTTAACAGGTGGCGAGTTGCCAGCTATGGTTGTAGCCGATGCAGTGGCTCGAATGATTCCCGGTGTATTAGGCGCAGCTAGTGGGGCCCAAGAGGATTCCTTTTATGAGCCTTTATTAGAATGTCCTCAATATACAAAGCCCCCAGAATTCAGAGGATGGGTTGTTCCTGACATATTGCGTAGCGGTCATCATAAAAACATTGCCACATGGCGACAAAAGGAAGCCTTAAAGCGGACACGATTGTTGCGGCCCGATTTATTGGAACGACCATTAACAAAAGAGGAAGTTAAACTTTTAAAAGAAATTGTTGAAGAAGAGTCTAGGCTATGAATTTTAAGTGTTATGATGTTGTAGAGATTCAGGGAAAGCGATACGTAGTTACTGAAGTTATCTCCTATCAAGAATTCATCATAGAAAAGACAGTGAATTATACTCTTAATGATGAAATGTATAATAATGAATTAGGTACTCATAAAGGGGCTAAGAATTGGACCGAATATGGTCTTATGCTAGTGGATGGTGAAGATAAAAAATGGCTCACCATTGTAAATGGGGAAACAGACTATTGTACCTTTTCAGAGACTATTTTACGTTCAACGCCGCCTAAAGGATATAAACTGTACGATAAAGGCTTACAACGCGTCATGTCTGTTAAGGGTGAAAGTAAAGCTAGAAGCGGTGATAAGGCCGATTATAAAGAATATAGAACGATTAAAAATGATAAGACCTATGTATTCTTTATTGAGGACTGGCATGGTGGTTTGACGGATCAGGCTCAAGGTGAGCGGATTCGTTTGTCTGATGTACATCGACGGCGAGATCAGGCTGCTCAAGCAGCGAGTAAAAAGATTCGTAATGCAGCTCGCAGAAAAGAATGGACACGATTGGGTCTGAGTTGGGGAATTATTTTATTCTTTTTGGGATATTTGTTTATAGGAGATATATCTTGGCATGAATTGCGTGATGAAGTAGGATTCCCATATACCATGGAAGAGCGGATTAAAGATTCCTATTATTATGAACCGCAAGGCACAAAAGACGGTTTGATGGTATATACGTCAAAGCAAGATCCAAATGCAACGGCTATCGATCTTATCGATGCTGTGTATGGCAAGGTTTATACCATTAAACAAGACACTAAGTCTCCTGAGCGATGGATTGTCATTTATACGACTAAAGAGGTATCTGTTATTAGTATGGTCAATGGCACTACGTATGTTGAAGTGGGGGAATTAAAAAACTTGTCAGATTCGGAGAATACACGCATAGCGACTATTAGAAATGACAGTGAAATATTGTTACGATATGCGTATATGGTGGAATTAAAGAATAAGCAGGGACGTAAGACGTTATCAAATATAATAAAAGATTGATATAGTATTGATTTCAGTTACGAAATCAAACGAAGGAATATTATATGTATGAACCAAGTAAGAATACTGTTTACATAGCCATAGCGTTTACATCTATAGCAGCTCTAGTAGGCGCTTATTCGTATTGGGACGATGTTAGCTATGCTCTATGTGATGTGGTCAAACCAGAATTTCAGCTCCAACGGCATATATGGATGCACCTAGTATGACCTATCGCGCTACATCACCTCTTACACCTTTTGATGCAAGTACAGGCGCTAGTAAATCTAATAGTGCAAGAGTGGCTAGAACTATTAATGAAATGACTAGAAATCGTTACAATACTAAAACGAGTAATAGAGCACATAGAATTGGTGAAAAGTATGGCTTTGGTAGTGTAGGGGCTCGAACTTCGAGCGGTGCCTCTTAATGAAAGGATGAACAATGAAATCCTATATTGATGAGCTTGATAGAAATATATTTAATTTCGTGGAATATGAAGGGTATGATGATCGGTATCCTTCCTTGTCTATGCAGGCCTTTTCATCCGACTTTTACGATGAAATTCGTCATGCTTCACGTAGATTATTTCAAATATTTTGTAAAGCTGCAAAAGTATTTCAAATGGCACCAGATGACTTTGCTCGAAATATGGATATGCCAGACAATTTAATTCCTTATTTACATAAGTCGAATGTCTTAGGGTTACCGACGTGGTTATCACGCTTTGATTTTGTTCTCGATGTAAATGGTAATTTGCGGATGGTAGAACTTAATGCAGATACGCCATGTTTTCTTATTGAAAGCTATTATGCCAATGAAGTGGCAACTAATTATGTAGGACGAAAACATCCTAATATAGAATGCCAAAAAGAATTACATACATTTTTAAAGCGCATGTATGACGCTGTTTTATCTGCTAAGTATGGTAGAAACCAATATGAATCTATGCGGGCAAATAGAGAGAGCCTACCTAAGGATCCCTTTGTATTCTCTTGTTTTCATGATTATTTTGAAGACTACGGTACAACACAATTCCTTATGAAGGAATTAAAAACAGCCTGTCCTGAGGCAGACACGCGATTCATATCCTTTTATGATATGAAGATTGATGATGAGGGCATTCCTTTAGAAGATGGTAGTCATGCGACTCTATTGTATCGATTGCATCCTATGGAGCTTTTGATTGATGAACAAACACCAGATGGCGAACCTTTGGGTGAAATGTTCTTAGATTTGTACGAGGATGATACATTTGCTCTTTTTAATCCGCCAGAGTCAATTATTTTACAAAATAAATCCTTTATGTCTTTAGTGTATGCATTGTATTTAACAGATCAATTTTATACGAAACCGGATCGAGATATCATCGAGCGTTATTTGGCACCATCCTATTTTGAAAATGATTTTTCAGCTCTTGATGATGGCCTTTATATTCAAAAGGAAATTTGGGGCCGTGAAGGAAGGCATGTACAAGTTGTTCAAAAGCGTGGTGATTCATCTAAGCTTTACATGGAAAAGTTAGTTGATAACTATGACGATATCGTTTGTCGTGATAGTAAAAAGGTGATGTATCAAGACTTTATACAGCAGAAACGTTTTACTCATACAGTGGATTGTGGAGTGAAAGATGGATTCTTAACCTTATCCTGTTTTATGCTTGGCGATCAAGCCTCCGCGGTAGGGTGCCGTTTTTCCCCAGAGGAGATAGCTGGTACAGAAGCATATTTTGTACCATTACTAATAGAGTAAGAGAAATACTATGTAATTTTGACCATATAGAGTATGGTTAAACGAAGGATAATAGGTGTACTTCGCAGCAGTTGTGGTTATGTCTACTTTAGAGAGGGTGCGTATGGAGTTTAATTGTTATGATGTCTTAGAGGTTCATGGCAGCCGTTATGTAATCACTGAGAAAATTAAATATATAGAGATTATTCCAAAAGCAGATAAGGAACAATCCTATAGGGGCCAGCCGTCTATGACAAAATCACCTGGTGATTATTGGCATGAATATGGACTAGAGGCTGTTGAGGGAATCGATAAAATATGGTTAACCATTGAGTATAATGATAATGAATGGTGTACCGTATCTAGAACATCCTTTCATACACGGCCGGGGAAAGATTTTACATTACATCAAATCGGTTTAGAAAAGGTTGTTGATGTGGATGGTGAAAGTGGTGCCTCCGTAGGGGACCGCGCAGGATATCGAGAATATCAGCTACCTTGTGAAGGTGGTGCTAGTGTATTCTTTGAAGAAGAGTGGTTTGAAGGTAAAAAAATGTTTGCCGAAGGATCACGAGTGCCCTTGGCGAACATTCGTCTTTGTAATGATGCAGCCGCTCAAGCTATTAAGCAAAAGATGCGTAACAAATCAATGAAAAAGAGGTTTGGATCTATTGCTGTTGGCGTGGGGTATGGTGTACTATTTTTACTATTTTTATTTTGGTCGGACAATGATTTGTCTTGGCATAGTATACGCGCTATGTTTGGAGTGCCTTACACGGTAAAAGAACATATGCATGACACATCTGCATATTATACAAAAACAGATTCGGATAGCGACTATGTATACACGTCTACACTAGATCCTGTTAGTACCGCATTAGACTTGATTGATTCTGTGAATGGTGATATTAAGAATGAGCGGGATAACTTAGAAGAGGGACATGAAGTTATTGTATTTTATTCTGGGGACTTGGTGTATCTCATCACTAATACGGATGGACAAACTAGGGTTAAGGTATGTGAACAATCAAAATTAACACAAGAGGATTGGAAAATTATTGATCGTACATTAATCAGCTCTCATATACTAGATAACTATGCGACCATGGTTCGACTAGGGGATAATACGGGACGCGAACGATTGTATCCTACCAGCAACTCTAACAACACATCCAATACAAAATTATATTATTAGGAGGCTTATTATGATTTATATACCAGATGTATTATTGACAATTTTTTATGCTTGTTTTGGCATTATACTGATGTTAACGGCGAATACGGTTATCGATTTCTTCGTGCCTGGAAAATTTAGTGAAGAAATTAAGCGTGGTAATTGTGCTGTGGCGTGGCTTTCAGCGGGATCATTTATCGGTATCGGTGAAATTTTGCGCGCTGTTATTATGTCACCAGCCGTGACTACGGCTGATACGTCCCTGTTACATGGCATTGTAGCCAGTGTTGTATACGCTGTGCTAGGTATTATACTATTTGTAACGGGTTATATGTTTATCAATATTTGGCATCGTAAATATAAATTATCCGAAGAAATTATGCGTGGTAATACAGCGGCTGGTATTCTCGTATTTGGCATTTTCGTTGGTCTTGCTCTTGTTATTAGCGGTGCTGTGCACTAAGGGAGCGTTTTATGTATAAGCCAAGTAAGAAAACCATATACCTTACAGGTGCTTTCGCCGCAGTTGCTGGTCTTGTAGGTATGTATTCATACTGGAACGATATCTCCTATGCTGTGTGTGATAAGGTTTATCCAGAGGCAAATGAGGGGGAGGTTCGATTAAAGGATAGTCAAGGTAATCGGTATTCTCTTTTAAACCATGGTGATGGAAAAGAAACCGCCCTGTATGACGATAATCGTTCAGTTACCTTTCACCGTGATAATGGTGGAAACTTAGTGTGGGATGCTGGTTTGGCAAGTTTGTTACCAACTATTGCAGCTGGGTATTATATGTTTCATGGGTTTAATCCTCCTACGGCACGTATGGATGGACGAACTATGACATATCGCGCGGTATCGCCATTAAAACCGTATGAACAACCTAATGAATATACGTCATCAGGATCAACTATACATGGCTATGGAGGTGGAAGAACCTTTCGTAGTTATGAGAAAGGAGATATAGTATTGGCAAATTTATATATTGGGCTCGTTCATTATCCGATTATGAATAAGCATAAAGATGTGATAACGACGGCCATTACAAATTATGATATTCACGATATTGCGCGCGCATCTATCACCTATGATGTGTCTAAATATTTTGTGATTCATAATATCCCAGCTCAACGAGAGTTAGCGGCTACCATTATGGAACATTGGAAATCTGGTTTTGGTAGTACTTATAATCCAGATAGAAAAGATGCTTTCACAGGCGTTGAACTCGTTAATTCTATCGCTGTGGCGGTGCGTACTATCGAGGAACTGGAAGAGGTAAAACCAATCGTAGCAACTACCGATGCTAGAACTTATGATAATACAATTTCCTATGCACGGATGCGTGAACACCTTGAAAATGAGGGCCGCCCTGTGTTAGTATTATTTGGTACCGGTTATGGTATGACAAAAGAAACGATGGAAAGCTTTGACTATATTTTAGAACCTATATATGGCCATGGTGAATACAATCATTTATCTGTGCGTAGTGCCGTTTCAATCATCTTAGATCGATTACGGGGCGAAGCATGGTGGAATAAATAGGAGGCGTCTATGTCAGGACATTCAAAATGGGCAAATATTAAACATAAAAAAGGTAAAACCGATGCATTGAAGGCTAAATTAGCTACGAAAATCGGTCGTGAAATTACCGTAGCAGCACGTATGGGTGGTGCGGATCCAACAGGTAATATGCGCTTGAAATTGGCTTTACAAAAAGCTCGTGAAAACAATATTCCTAAGGATAATATTCAACGTGCCATCGATAAAGGCGTTGGCGCTACGGATATGAATGCATACGAAGAAATCGTATATGAAGGTTATGGTCCTGCCGGTGTGGCTGTTACCGTAGAGGTTATGACGGATAATCGTAACCGTGCGGCTGCAGATGTGCGCCATGCCTTCTCCAAACAAGGTGGTAATCTTGGTGAAAGCGGTTGTGTAGGCTGGATGTTTAAATCTAAAGGCGTATTCGTTATCGATAAAGAAGGTCACGATGAAGATGAATTGACATTGTTGGCTCTTGATGCGGGTGCAGAAGATCTTAAAGCGGAAGATGATGTATTTGAAATCTATACAACGCCAGAAGATTTTGATGCAGTAGAACAAGCCTTGGCTGATGCGGGTATAGAAACTGAAGTGGCGAAGATTACAATGATTCCAGATACAACTATCGAATTATCTGGTGACGATGCTGAAAAAATGCAAAAAATGCTCGATGTTTTGGATGACCTTGATGATGTACAAAACGTATATCACAATGGTATTTTGCCAGACGACGAAGAAGAATAATAGAAACAGGGAGTGCTCTAGGAGCACTCCTCATTTTTTGTCTTCCTCTAGTTTCTCCTTGTAAAAAGGTAATAAAAATATCGTGATTTCATGAATTTCGATGTTCTAATATGCTATAATAAAATAGATTATGAGTGTTACGAGGTAAGCTTTGGCTTATCTCATTTTTAAACTGAGGGGGATGGAGTGCGGATTATAGGAATCGACCCAGGTACGGCAATTTGTGGCTATGGCATTATTGACGTGCAGGGAAGCAAGCTAACGCCAGTAGCCTATGGAGCTATTACGACCCCGAAGGAGCTGACGGATGCACAGCGTTTAGAAATCTTATTTAATGATTTAAGCGATATTTTAGAGGAATATAAGCCGGATAAATTTGGTGTAGAAGAACTCTTTTTTAATCGTAATGTAACGACGGCGATTAAGGTAGGTCAAGCGCGTGGGATTATATTGCTGGCCGCAGAGCAACAGAGAATACCTATATATGAATATACGCCATTACAAATTAAACAGGCTGTTACCGGTTATGGTAAGGCCGATAAAAATCAGGTTATTTATATGACCATGAATATTTTGGGGATTCGTGAGAAAATTAAGCCCGATGATACGGCGGATGCATTAGCAGTCGCCATTTGTACGGCGCATAGTTCTCACCAAGATAGATTGATGAGGTTAATTAAATGATTGGGTATGTACGAGGCATTGTAACACATCTATTCAAGGAATCTTGTTATGTAGATGTACATGGTGTAGGGTACCGTGTGTATGTGCCAACCACTACACGACAACAATTAATAGAGGGGCAAGAGGCCACATTGTTTACCTATCTCAATGTTCGGGAAGATGCGATGCAACTATACGGATTCTGGACAGAGGATGAGTACGAACTTTTTATTCTGCTCATTTCTGTTTCTGGGATTGGGCCAAAGGTAGGTTTAGGCATATTGTCCGGCATGACGCCAGAGGCTTTCAAATTGGCTGTTATTAATGGTCAGGTACAACAATTAACAAAATTACCGGGCATAGGGAAAAAGTCGGCAGAGCGTCTTGTCCTAGAATTAAAGGATAAGTTAGTGAAGATGACTCAGATTAGTGTTGAAACACCTGCAGCCATCCAACCAATTGGTGTTACTCATAGCGGACCGAGCGGGGAGGCGATTGAGGCACTGGTATCATTAGGATATGCGCAAAAAGATGTGGAAGCACTAGTTGAATCCTTAAACGATGGTTCAAAAGATGTATCTGCATTGATAAAAGCTTGTTTAGTTGAACTTGGGAAAGGACGTTAGCCATGAACGAAGAAGTACGCCTCGTAGGCGGCGGTGATCGAGAAGAGGACGTATGGCAATATAGTCTTCGACCTAAGTATTTTAATGAGTATATTGGCCAACGAGAGGCTAAGGATAATCTGAATATTTATATTCAAGCTACTAAACAGCGTGGTGAAGCCTTAGATCATGTTCTGTTATATGGTCCTCCAGGGCTAGGTAAGACCACATTAGCTGGCATTATTGCTAATGAGCTGGGTGTTAATTTTCGTATAACATCAGGTCCTGCTATAGAAAAGGCCGGAGATTTAGCTGCTATTTTGACGAATCTTGATGAACATGATGTTTTGTTTATCGATGAGATTCATCGACTTTCACGAAGTGTAGAAGAGGTATTGTACTCTGCTATGGAGGACTATGCCTTGGATATCATCATCGGCAAGGGACCAAGTGCGCGTTCCGTCCGCATTGATTTACCAAAGTTTACGTTGGTTGGTGCGACGACACGAGCTGGGGCATTGGCTGCACCATTGCGTGATCGATTCGGTATCGTGAGTCGATTGGAATATTACAAACAAGAAGAATTAGAATTTATCGTAACTCGTGCAGCGGATATTTTGAATATCGGCATTGAGCAGGCTGGTGCTAGTGAAATAGCTCGTCGCTCGAGAGGAACACCGCGTATTGCGAATCGTTTGTTGAAACGGGTTCGCGATTTTGCACAAGTTGTGGGGAATGGCGTTATTACTGCGGATATTGCAGATGAAGCGCTAAAACGTCTACATGTGGATAAGATGGGACTTGACCGCATTGATAGACGAGTGTTGAAGTGTATTATTGAAAATTATGATGGTGGCCCTGTGGGGATAGAAACAATAGCGGCTGCTGTCAGTGAAGAGAGAGATACCATCGAAGATGTGTATGAACCATATTTGATGCAATTGGGATTTTTAGGTAGAACACCGCGGGGGCGTGTGGCTACTAAATTGGCTTATGATCATCTAGGTATTTCGCAAACAGGGAAATAAAATGAAAAAGAAACAATTACCATTAATGATTATGACAACATTATTGTTAGGCATTCATAGTTTTGCAACTGTTGAGGCTGCACAGGTAGTAGGTAAATCGGGAACAAAACCTGTTGTAGCTAAATCATCAACAACGGTGTCGGGAAAAACTCCTGTAAAAGCTGTGCGTGGAACTATTGGAAAATCCACGTTTAAACCGCTTGTTACAAAACCGGTGCCAAAGGTTACTGCATCTACGACTATTAGACCTAAAGTTACAGCAACTACAACTGTTAAACCTAAGGTTACTGCACAATCAAACGTAAAACCAAAGGGTACGACCGTAGCCAATGCAAAACCAAAGGTTGCTAATACTACTGCTGTAAAACCGAAGATTACAACTTCTACTACAGCATCTCGTGCAACGGCTGCAGTGGTGACGAAGAATCAAGTAGAACAAGTAACAACGCGCGTTCGTGTAGAAAATACACCGGACGTTCGCGTTTTACTTGGATCTCGTCGTCAAGATGCCTCCGTATCGAGTGCAAATGGTGTAACCGTTCTTACTAGCAATAATGGTAAGGTTGGTAGTCATAAGGGGCCTTAGAAGCGCAAGCTGTAGCGGCTCGTACGTATGCACTACATACGATGGAGCAAAATAAAAATCAGCTCTATGATGTGAGCACGTCTACAGATCATCAAGTATATGGTGGTGTGAGCGGTGAAACACAAAGTACTACGGCTGCTGTTAATCATACTAAAGGCGTTGTTATGCTATATAATAATCGTCCTATTAATGCCTTGTTCCATTCTGATGGTGGTGGCTATACCGAGGACAGTGTCAATGTATGGGGCAATGATATTCCGTACTTAAAAGGTGTTAAAGATTTTTCAAATAGCAATTCTAGTGCGTCAAATTGGACTGTATCCACAAGCCGTAGCGCTTTAGAGGGCAAGTTAAATGCTGCTAGTAAGGGAGTGGGTAAGTTGAAAAGTATTCAATTAACCCCATTGGGAAATCCTGGCAAGGCTACAGCCGATAGAGGCGTGTCTGGGCGTATTAAATCGGCGACCTTCGTAGGTACTGCTGGTAAGGTTACGGTAAGTGGTGATGATTTACGGGGCATGTTAGGTTTAAAGTCAACATTATTTGATTTTTATGTCAATCAAAATCCAGCAAGTTCAACCGGTAAAGCGTATCATACTTTCACAGGCAAGAATGATACAGTGTACATTAAAGGTCATGGGTGGGGCCATGGTCTTGGTATGTCACAATGGGGCGCCGCTGAAATGGCGAAACGAGCTGGTACGGGGGACACCAATTATTATCAAACAATTTTAAGACATTACTATAGTGGTATTACATTGAAAAAAATGTATTAAGGATAAGAATGAAAGTTACAGATTTTGATTATGATTTACCAGAGGAGCTTATTGCTCAACATCCTGTAGAGCCTCGCGACACATCGCGCTTGCTTACATTGGATAAAATAACTGGTGAGTATACACATAAAGCGCATTTTTACGATTTACTTGATGAATTACAAGCAGGAGATGTCCTCGTGTTTAATAATACGAAGGTTATCCCAGCTCGATTATATGGTCATACACTTTACACCGGAACTATTAGAAAAAATTAAAGCTAAAGGTGTAGAGCTCGAGTTTGTTACCCTTCATGTTGGTTTAGGTACCTTTAGACCTGTATCCGTAGAAACTATTGAAGATCACGATATGCATAGCGAATTCTACAGCGTATCTGAAGATACAGCGCGTCGTATTAATGAAGCAAAATCTAAGGGTAAGCGTATTATTGCAGTAGGTACTACATCGATTCGCACCTTGGAATCAGCCTCTACTGATGATGGTATACTACATGCCACAAGTGGGTGGACAAAAATCTTTATCTATCCGGGCTATAAATTTAAGATGGTAGATGCATTGGTAACCAATTTCCATTTACCACAATCTACATTATTAATGCTCATTAGTGCACTAGCCGGTCGTGAACATTGTTTAGCAGCTTATAAAGCAGCTGTAAAAGAACGATATCGATTCTTTAGTTTTGGCGATGCTATGTTTATACGTTAGGAGATTCTATGCCGAGTATTACATATGAATTACAGAAAACATGTCCTCACACAGGTGCCCGTGCGGGATTGTTACATACGCCACATGGTACGTATGAAACACCTATGTTTATGCCCGTCGGGACACAGGCGACAGTAAAAACGATGACGCCAGAAGAGCTAAAGGCCATTGGGTCACAAGTGATTTTAAGCAACACCTATCATTTGTTCTTGAGACCTGGTCCTGAACTCGTAGAGGAAGCTGGTGGCCTTCATAAATTTATGAACTGGGATCAAGCAATCCTTACGGATAGTGGTGGTTTCCAAGTATTTAGCTTAGGCGATATGCGTAAGATTACCGAAGAAGGGGTAACATTTAGATCTCATATCGATGGATCTAAACAATTTCTTTCCCCAGAGGTGGCCACAAAAGTACAGGAACAACTTGGATCTGATATTGCGATGGCCTTTGATGAATGCATTCCTTATCCTGCAGAACATGATTATGCGAAACGCTCTACAGCGCGTACTACGCGTTGGGCACATCGATGTCAAGAGGCTCGTCATGCTCATGATAGACAAGGTATGTTCGGTATTGTGCAAGGCGGTATGTATAAAGACTTGCGCAAACAAAGTGCAGCTGAATTAGTGGCGATGGACTTTGAAGGATACAGCATTGGTGGTTTATCTGTAGGGGAACCACATGATTTGATGAATGAAATTCTCGAATATACAACACCGTTGTTGCCAACCAATAAAGCTCGTTATTTGATGGGCGTTGGTACAGCTGACTGTTTGGTAGAAGGGGTGGCTCGCGGTATTGATATGTTTGACTGCGTATATCCTACACGGGTTGCGCGAAATGGGATGGCCATGACTTGGCATGGGCGTCTTAATATTCGAAATGCTCAATATGCGCATGACTGGGGCCCTCTTGAAGAAGGTTGTCAATGTTATACATGTAAAAATTATTCTCGTGCTTATTTACGCCACTTATATAAGGCGGAAGAAATTTTAGCATTGAGACTTGTTACATACCATAATTTATATTTCTTATTAGAGTTTATGCGCCAGATGCGTAAAGCTATTTTAGAGGATCGATTCCCTCAATTTAGAATGCAATTTTGGGATAACTTTAATAAATAATATAAAAAAACTAGTCAAATTCATTTTGAATAGATATACTTATAAAGATAAGATGAATTTTAGTGAGGAGGATTACCCATGGGTGATATCGAACAAATTTTACAAACTAGCTGGCCAATCCTTTTGATGGTCGTAATTTTTTATTTCTTGTTGTGGCGTCCACAAAAGAAACAACAAAAAGAACGTACTAATTTGTTGAGCAGCTTGAAAAAAGGCCAAAAAATTGTAACTATTGGTGGTATCTATGGCGAAATTATCGAACTTGATGATGAAAAAGTTAAGGTACAAGTAGCGGAAAAAGTAGAAATGACATTTGCTCGTACTGCTATCGCATCCGTAGTTTCTAAAAAAAATAAGGAAACTAAGTAATGATAACAAAAGAAGCAGTGCGCCAGGCGTGCAAGTCCCAGCGCGCTGCTTTATCTATTGCAGATTGTGAATCTTGGGCACCTAAGCTATGTCATGAGATTGTTAAATTACCTCAGTATGAACAGGCACAATCGATTATGGCCTATTTAGCGATGCCTAAAGAAGCCAATTTGGATGATGTTATAGAACATGCTTTACAGGCAGGTAAACGCGTTTATGTACCTGTTTGTACTGATAAGACTACGATGATTGCTGTACGACTTCATAATCTTCACGATGTAGTGCATGGCGTCCTAAATATCCGTGTCCCAAAGGAGCCCTATGAAATCATAAACCCTAAGGATATTGATTTTGTGCTAGTGCCTGGTGCCGGATTTGATCGGCTTGGTGGTCGTATGGGAATGGGAAATGGTTATTATGATCGTTTCCTTAAGGAACTTTCACCATCGAACTATATCGGTGTCGCATGGGAAACGCAAATTATGAAAAACCCGATTCCGATGGAACGCTATGATCAACGTATGCCCGCTATCGTTACAGAACAGGGTGTAATTCATGTTATTTAGAAGGGAGCAACGATTTTGAAAGGCAAGGCTATAGTTAAATTCTTAGTCGTTATTGCTGCAATTATTGGTTGTTTTGCGTATTTTATTGGACCTCTAGCTGGTTCATTAAAACAAGGCCTTGATTTACAAGGTGGTACGCATATTGTGCTAGAAGCAGAGGATACTGAGCATGGTACAGCTGATAATGATGCGGTAGAACGAGCAAAACAAATTCTTGAACGACGCATTAATGAAATGGGTCTGTCCGAACCTATTGTGCAACGGGAAGGGGCAAAACGTATTATCATTGAATTACCAGGTGTTAAAGATCCTGATGAAGCAATGAAACGTATCGGTAAAACAGCGGTCCTTGAATTTAAAAATGAAAAAGGCGAAACTGTTATGACCGGTGATGACTTAAAAGATGCAAAAGAGGAAATGGGTCAAAATAAACAACCTTTAGTTGCTATCGAGCTTAGTGATGAAGGGGCAAAGAAATTTGCTGATTTAACATCTAAAAATATTGGTCGTCATATTTCCATCACTCTCGATGGTGAAGTACTCACAAACCCTGTAGTACAACAAGCTATTACCGGTGGTAAGGCTACTATTTCTGGTAGTAAGTCCTTAGATGAAGCAAAAGATTTAGCAATTTTATTGCGTTCTGGTGCATTACCTGTAAAAATTAATGTTCTTGAAGTTCGTACTGTAGGTCCTTCTTTGGGTCAAGATTCAAAGGATAAATCCGTAGTAGCGTTTGGCGCTGGTATTGCCATGATCATGGTATTCTTACTTTTGCTCTATCGTTTATCCGGCTTTGTTGCCAATGTAGCATTGCTTGTATATGTTATGTTATTACTTCTCGTGTTAGGTAAAGGTTTTAATGCAACTATGACCTTGCCGGGCATTGCGGGTATTATCTTGTCTATGGGGGTTGCGGTAGATGCGAACATCCTGATTTTCGAACGTTTTAAGGAAGAGGTTTTCTCTGGTAAATCCATGCGTGTTGCTATGGAGGCTGGTTTTAAACGGGCTCTTTCTACAATCACTGATGCGAACGTATCCGTTATCATCACAGCTGGTATCTTGACGGTCTTAGGCTCTGGTCCGGTAAGGGGTTTTGCTATCAGCTTGGGCGTAGGTGTTGTTGTAAGTATGTTTACAGCGATTACTGTCAGCCATTTCTTACTTCGCCTATTAATTGATTGTAACTTTACTAATCATCCATTCTGGTTTGGTGCTAATATCTCACCAAGTAAAAGTTCTGATGATTTTGCACCAAAATCTTTGAAAGGAGGTAAGCGCAAATGAGTTTCAACGTAATTAGACATCATCGTTGGTGGTTTGTGATTTCCTCCATTCTAGTAATCATTAGTTTAATTTCTATTTTTACAAAAGGCTTTAACTTTGGTATTGACTATACTGGTGGTACCATTGTAGAGGTTCAATTCACTAAACCTGTAGAGGTCAGTCAAGTTCGTGATGTATTGAAAACATTCGACCTTGAAAATGCACAAATTCAATTGTCTGGTGATACTGCAGAAACAGCAGGCGAAGATGTTATGATTCGAACTCGTAACTTGGAGCCAAGTGAAAGTGCAGCTGTAGTAGAAAAATTGAATAGCGATATCGGTGAAAACACAGTAAAACGTATTGAAACCGTTGGTGCTGTTATCGGCTCTGAAGTAACGCAACATGCGTTATTGAATCTTGTTATCGCCTTTGCTGTATTGGCACTCTATATTTCTTATCGTTTTGAATATAGAATAGCCGTATCTGCATTGACTGCTATTTTCCATGATTTGATTATGGTATTAGGTGTATTCTCATTCTTCCAATTAGAAATCGATGCATCTTTCTTGGCGGCCATCTTAACCGTTGTAGGTTATTCCATGAACGAATCTGTAGTTATCTTTGACCGCGTTCGTGAAAATGCTCATACTCATAAACGTACTGATACATTTGAAGATTTGGCGAATGCTTCTATTGCACAAAGTATTCATCGTAGTATCTATACATTAGCTACTGTAATGTTTGCCTGTGTATCTCTATTTGTATTTGGTGGGGATACAACAAAAAACTTCGCTCTATGTATGATTATTGGTTTCGCCAGTGGTGCATACTCCTCCATCTGTGTCGCTACATCTTTATGGGTGCTCTGGAAAAATAGAAATAAGAACGACATTCGCAATCAATAATTTGATTGTTATGGTGAAAGCTATAAACCCTAATCGCATTTTATTGCGATTGGGGTTTTTCTTATGAGTAAGATCATTGTGATTCAAATAGAAATAACATACAATAAATACTATATTAGGTTTTAGGTAGAAAGAGTGATATAGTGAGTTCAGAACGTTTATGGAGTCCTGCTTTTATCAATTATGGTGTAAGTAGTGGCATTTTTTATATGACCCAATATGTCTTAGTGGCGGCATTGCCCATAATTTTAACAGCTGAATTAGGTGGCACCGCTTTAGATGCGGGATTGGCTATGACATATTTCCAAATCGGGACCATCTTATGTCGTCCTTTTGCAGGACGTTTAATTGATGGATTGGACAAACGCATAATTTTATTGATTTCATCTGTTTTATTCTTTATTATTATGGGGTTGTTTAATTTAACCACATCGTTACAAACGATTTTTGTGCTACGGGGCTTACATGGCGCTATATTTGCATTAGGTACTACTGTTATGTCAGCACTGGCCGTAGTTGTTTTGCCTGCTTCACGCAAAGGTGAAGGCATCAATATGTTTGCTGTATTCTCAAATATTGCTATGGTATTAGGTCCTGCTGTTGGCTTATATGCATTACAAGCCTATGGAAGTTCAGCGCTATATATATTTCTGACTATAATGACTGCGCTAGCTTTCATTTTGGGTAATGTCATTCGATTGCCAAAAGAGTTAGCTAAATCGAAACAAAAATCTTCTAAGGGATGGAGTATATCTCAGTTTATAGAGAAACGAAGTCTTCCTTGGGCATTAATGGGATTGTTTATAGGTTTTACATACTCTGGTGTTCTAGTATTTATTCCTATTGAATTGAATAGTATGGGAGCAGGTGTATGGGGGAGTGTGTTCTTTGCTTTGTTTGCGCTCATGATAATTATTAGCCGACCATTAGTAGGCAAAGTATATGCTAGATATGGATCACGGTTCGTCATCTATCCTGGTGTAGGCCTATTTATCGTAGGCCTCGCTATTCTTGGTATTGTATCGACTCCGGTTGGGATTATTTGTACTGCGCCATTACTTGGGCTAGGCTATGGAGCAGCTCAACCTGCATTTCAAGCGTTAGCAGTTCAATCAGCACCAATAGAACGTGCAGGCGTTTCTACAGCAACATACTTTTTAGCACTTGATATAGCCGTCGGGGCTGGATCGGTTATCTTAGCCTTAATTGCAAATGCATTAGGCTATC
>PPYF01267804.1_pt1 | contig 20960 bp, 19 predicted proteins | sample 1559871 | NCBI WGS metagenome assembly PPYF01 (sample SAMN08240021, study PRJNA423297) | Human gut metagenome, whole genome shotgun sequencing project.
GAGCTGATGACACAGTATTCAAGCGACAAAAAGGCGGAGACGCTCAATAAGCTCATTGAAAAATGCACTAAGAGCAGATTCCTGGTACCTGCAAATGTCGGAGAGAACAACAAGCCGATTCCGCTATTTATTAAAAACGGTGAGGGAGAGACTTTCTTGCCGATTTATACATCAAAGGCGCAGATTTCTAAGGATCATCCGTCACCATGCATTGTAAATATGCCGTTTCTTGCAGTCAACAATATGGTGGCAAGTAAAGAGTTAAAGATTGATGGTATCGCATTCAACCCATTCACTCACAATCTGATTTTCAAAAAGCCTCTTGTAGAAAAGATTGAGGCAGTGGAAAAGGCCAGAAGAGAGGGACATCCTACATCACCGACAAAGGGCAAGACTGTACAGATGACAGCAGAGCAGTATGTCATCTTTGAGCGTATGCAGTATGAGCATATTTTCCTGCCGGCAAAGATGTTTGAGGGCGGAAAAGAGTTCATGGACCGACTTGCCGATGAGAAGGAAAAGCTAATAGATGAGCTGTACGAGGAGGCATATCAGCAGAAGCGTATGTATCCATATATGGAGGAGGATTTCTCTGTTATGTCTATGCAGATTTCTGATACGCTTAATGTCACCAGAGTTGATTTCCCGACAAGGGATATGGCTCCAAACTGCGCAATCCGTGCTTATCTCGTGTGGGATGATGCTGCGTCACAGGGCAGATATTTTGTAATTGATGTGAAAGCCGATAAAACTACTGAGCTGGCTGAGATTACAGAAGATCACAAGCGTCTTGGATATGGAGCTGCACCGGTTGAGGGAGCTGAGCTTCAGACTGTTCTTGACCTGGTCAAGAACAGTGCAGAGGCCTGAATTAGAAAAGTAATGTAGGGCATGATATATAAAGGAGGTCGTGTATGAAGGAGTTTTTAGGCAGAATAAAGGCTGATTTTCTATTGTCATCAGTGCTTTGCATAGCGCTGGGACTGGTGTTTATCATATGGAGAGCTTCGGTGCTCACGATTGTGGCCAATGTGCTTGCGGTGGTGCTTATCATCATCGGAGTGGTCTATATGTGCAGCTATTTTTTGAATATAGTCACGAATGGTTTTTCAGCGATGCTGGGGCTTGTGGTTTTGGCAGTGGGTATATGGTTTCTGGTGCAGCCAAAGGTTGTGGTGAGCCTGATACCTATAGTCATCGGTCTGGTGCTCATTTTTCACAGCATCAGGAGCATTATTGAGGCAGTGGATGCCAGAAAATACGGTTACGGAGGCTGGAGTGTCGGCCTGATTTTTTCAATAATCAGTTTGATTTTTGGAATAATCTGCGTGACAAATGCATTTGATGTAATGAAAACAGCCACTGTTGTTGTCGGAATTATATTGATTTTCAACGGAGTATCAAATATCTGGATTACAAGCCGCGCTACAAAGGCGGAGAGCGCTTACAACAAGCAAAAGGAGTTTGAGGCAACGTTTGTTGAGGATAGAAAAGAGGACAATTAAGCAGTAACAGAAAGGCGACAGAATGCGTCGGATGGAGTTTAAGATGGAGAGACCCGGACTTACCAAGGTCGGTGACCATCTGAAGGTAACAGAGAGCAAGCTTCCGACTTCATATTATTATACGATAGAGCATGCAATTGCCATGTCGGGAAACTACGTGGTCAGCGAGAGGCTCAAAAGCCGCGAGGGCGATGTCGTGGATGTGAGGGAGACTGAGAAGGGCTACTTTGTCACGATGGAGTTTGATGAGTAATGACACAGCAAGGTAAGAATGCAATAGATCTGGTGCTCGCTGAGAGCCTTATAGAGCTTTCAGCGAAAAAGCCAATCGATAAGATTACAATTAAAGAGATAACGGACAAGGCCGGAGTTATCCGCCCTACGTTTTACAATCATTTTCAGGACAAGTACGAGCTGATAGAGTGGATTATCAAAACCGAGCTGCTTGAGCCCATCAAGCCGCTGCTCAATGCCGGAATGATTTTTGAAGCGATTGTGCTGATGCTCAATAATATCTCGGCAAACAGTGTTTTTTACAAGAAAGCACTAAAGCTGGAGGGTGCAGTGACGTTTAATCAGATTGCCATGAAGTGCGTCTACGAGATGTTTATGAATATCATAAGCGAAAAGAGCACAGGAAAGAAATCCAAATACCGCTGGCTCACACCGGAGGTGATTTCTACATATTATGCGCAGTCGTTGTGCTTTATCACGGAAGGCTGGATAGCCCAGGGCATGGATGATATTGAGCCGAAGGAGATGGCTGAGGCATACATGTATCTGATTACGCGCTCGATGGATGATATACTAAGTGAGCTGTAGAGGACAATTGCCATAGAAAATGACGGCTTAAGCAAGCTCATAAAGCAGAATCATAAAGAGGCATGTGTTCATATAAATATGAAAATGCTGTGAAAAAGTGTCAGAAATCAAATACAATATCATATATGTGTCATATCGGATATACAAATTGATGGATTTGTATATCTCACATGACAAATCGAAGAGATTGAATATTTATTTATTCGGTCTTTTTTTTTATACTTCAATACGAATAAAAGAAAGAGTGGTGAATCTAATGATTAAATTTGGAAAAGGAGTCGTAAAACATCGTGTGCTGATACTGATAGTTGCATTTGCACTGCTTATACCGTCGGGCATCAGCTTTATCAACACGAGAATCAACTTTGATATCCTTTCTTATCTGCCAAGCCAGATAGAGACTATGAAGGGCCAGGATATCATGGTAGATGAGTTTGGAACCGGAGCGTTGTCATTTGTGATCTTAGAGGATATGAAGGATCAGGACATAGAGACTCTGGCGGATGACATAGAGGACCTTAAGGGTGTAAATGATGTCATCTGGTACGGAACAATCGCTGATTCCACATTGCCAAGAGAGGCAATTCCGGATGAGGTGTACGACGCATTTAACAACAAGGATGCAAACAGCCAGCTCATGCTCGTCACCTACAGTGATACAATGGGTTCGGATGAGACAATGGAAGCTGTCAACAAGATGGATAAGATGGTGAAAAACCACTGCTTCGTAGCAGGAATGGCAGCGGTCAACGCAGATACAAAGACACTTGTTATGCAGCAGGCTCCTATATATGTCATCATAGCAGCATTGCTTTCAATGCTTGTCATGGGAATTACAATGGATTCAATAATTGTTCCGATGTTATTCCTTCTAAGCATAGGAATGGCTATTATCTATAACCTGGGAACAAACTTTATACAGGGACAGATTTCATACCTGACACTGGCACTGACAGCAGTATTGCAGCTCGCTGTAACAATGGATTATTCGATTTTCCTGTGGCACAGCTATCAGGAGCAGATAGACAGATATGACGGAGACAAGAAGCGAGCCATGGCACATGCCATTTCCCACACAATTGTCTCAGTAACAGGAAGCTCAATCACAACAATCGCAGGCTTCGTAGCCCTCTGCTTCATGAGCTTTACACTTGGACTTGACCTGGGAATCGTAATGGCAAAGGGCGTTGTATTCGGAGTTATCGGATGTGTAACAATTCTCCCTGCCCTGATTCTTGCATGTGATAAGGTAATCGAGAAGACAAAGCACAAGATTCTCATGCCTGATGTTTCCAGGATTGCAAGCTGGGTAACAAATCATTATAAGATACTTGCAGTGATTTTCATCGTAGTGCTCATCCCGGCAATATACGGATACACTCATGATAAGGTCTACTATGACCTTGCAGGAACGATGCCTGACAGCGCATACAGTAAGCAGGCCAATGAAAGACTCGACAAGGAGTATGCTATGGGTGCCACACATATCATCATCGCACCGAGCGATATGTCAAAGGCAGACAGCATAAGCATGATAAATGATATCAAGAAGGTCGATGGAGTAAAGCTTGCAGTATCGCTTGATTCAATACTCGGACCTACCATACCGGATGATATGGTGCCGGATGAGGCAAAGGAGATATTTAAAAACGGTGATTACCAGATGATGCTTGTTTCATCAAAATATGCGACAGCATCTGATGAGGTAAACAACCAGATTACAGAGATTAAAAAGATAGTAAAGAATTACAGCGAGGACGCAATGCTTATCGGTGAGGCACCTTGTACAAAGGATCTTATCACTATCACAGATACAGACTTTAAGCGTGTAAGTGCAGTATCAATCGTATTGATATTCCTTATAATCCTGATTGTATTCAAATCAGTATCGCTTCCAATCATACTTGTAGCGGTCATCGAGTTTGCAATCTTTGTAAACATGGGAATTCCGGGATTTACAGGAACGAAGCTTCCATTTATCGCGAGCATCGTAATCGGAACCATACAGCTTGGTGCAACGGTTGACTATGCGATACTTATGACCACAAAGTACAGAAAGAACAGATACACCGGAATGGACAAAAAGCCGGCAATCACAAAGGCACTTGCAGATTCGACAAACTCAGTTATCGTCAGTGCACTCTGTTTCTTCGCCGCAACCTTTGGTGTAGGACTTTATTCAAACATTGATATGATCAGTTCTATCTGTATACTGCTTGCACGAGGCGCAATCATCAGTATGTTTGTAGTAGTATTTATACTTCCGTCAATGTTTATGATTTTTGACAAAGTAATATGTGCCACAAGCGCAGGCTTTAAAAACAAGAACCTGACAGCTTAGTAATCTGATTAATCATAAATGAGGGATAAAATACTTTTTAACCCTCATAACATAAAAATATGACCTCAAAAACAAAATCAGGAGGAATAAGACATGAAATTACCAGAATTGAAAGAAAAGTTAAAAAGTAAATATATTGTCCGTGTTGTAGCCGGAGTCCTCACAATAGCACTTGTAGGTACAGGAATCGGAGCAACAGCGGTTTTTGCAGAGAAGAACAGCACCGCAGTCACAGCCGAGGCAGACAGCACAACAGACAGCAGCAAGGATGCTGATGACATAGCAGATAAGCTCATGGACAGCGTATCATTAAAGGATAACGACGCAGACAAGGACGAGAGTGTATACCTCATCTCAGATGCAAACGGCAACGTAAACAAAACAATCGTAGTAGATCACCTTAAAAATAAAGACAAAAAGGATACCGTGGAGGATGCTTCAAACCTTTCAGATATCGAGAACGTAAAGGGCAAGGAAAAATTCACACAAAGCGGTGATAAGCTCACCTGGCAGGCCGGTGGCAAGGATATTTACTACCAGGGCACAGCAACAGAGGAACCGCCTGTAACACAGAAGGTTACATACTACCTCGATGGAAAAGAAATCTCACCTGAGGACCTTGCTGGAAAATCAGGAAAGGTCAAAATCCGTTTTGACTACACAAATACCACATCATATACAGAGACAGTAAACGGCGAGAAGCAGACAGTTTCCGTACCATTTGCAGCAATAACAGGACTTGTACTTGGTGATGGCTTCGAGAATATCGAAGTGACAAACGGCAAGGCTGAGGTAAGCGACTCATCAAGCGTAGTGCTCGGCTATGCACTTCCTGGCTTAAATGACAGCCTCGGAATCAAGGACGGAGATCTTGATGGCGATGTAAATATCCCTGAATACATGGAAATGACAGCAGATGTGAAGAATTTCTCAATGCCTGCAGCCATGACCTTCGTGGTAAACGCGTCTGATTATGTAAGCACAGACGGAATTGACACATCAGACCTCGATGACATGATAAATGACTTAAAGGATGCCTCAACACAGCTTCAGGATGGCTCAAAGACACTGGCAGAGGGTACTGACACACTTTCTGACGGACTTTCAACATTGCAGAGCAAGCTCGGCACATTCGCATCAGGAGTTGGCACACTGCAGAGTGGACTTAAGACATATACTGATGGTGTTAGTACATTAAGTGGTGGATTGAATACACTTGGAAACAGTACAGGAGCCCTGGTTTCAGGAGCAGATAAGCTTAATAGTGGAGCAGGCCAGCTTGCAAGTGGAAGTGCAACACTTAAGGATGGTTTGAAATCATATACGGATGGAGCAAATGGTCTTGCAAAGGGAGCAAGTGATTTAGATGCCGGTATTGGAACTTTGGCAGAAAAATCAGGAACATTGGTGGATGGAGCTACGAAGCTTAATGATGGAGCAAAATCCTTGAAGGCTGGTATAACTTCTGTTGATGCTGGAGTTGATTCGGTTCAGGAAAATGTAAATAAATTAAATGGAGCGGCTGCAAAAATATCAACAGGTGCTTCTGATTTAGACACAAAAGCACAGGCATTAGCACAGGGAGCTTCTGATTTGAATGATGGAGTAGAGAATTTGGCTTCAACAGTACAGGGAATTCCTGAGACAGTTAAAAGTTCAATAAATGATACTTTAAAGAAATTATCAAGTTTTGTTCCGGTTTTAATTGTTGCAGGATATGATAATACTTTAACTCAAACAGGAGTTACGGTTGATAATGTGGATAAAGTAACTACATTCGCTAAAGAGAAAGAAGCAGAGATAAAAGAAATTATTGCAAGAAGCGCAACTAAAAATGTATATGGATACAATGATCTTCATGATAAATCTGAGGTAGACAAAATATATAATGATGCAATGGAAGGTCTATATCAAGGCCAAGGTGCAGTGGTGGTATATACACAGATAAATCAAACTGTATCAAGTGAACAAAGCCAAAACCAGGTTAAAGAATTAACAGAAGGCGCAAGTAGATTAAAAGAAAACACTGCTAAATTACAAAAAGAAGGAACAACTACACTTAAAGAAGGAACGTCTGCTCTTGCAACAGGAACATCTGCACTTGCATCAGGGCTGACACCACTTAAAGAGGGCACAAAAAAACTTGTAGCTGGAAGCAATAGTCTTGCAGACGGAACGGACTCTTTGGTAAATTCAATTCCAACTCTTACAGGTGGAATCAAGCAGCTTAAAGATGGTTCGTCTCAGCTTAATGCCGGAGCAGCAAAGCTTACATCAAACAATGATACACTTAATGCCGGAGCAACAGCACTCAATGCCGGAGCAAGCCAGCTTTCAGCCGGAACACAGTCACTCATGAACTCAGTGCCAACTCTCACAAGTGGTATCAAGCAGCTTGTGGACGGTTCAAACACACTTGTAGCAAACAACGCACAGCTCAACAGCGGAGCATCACAGCTTGCAGATGGAACAAATCAGATAGTTTCAGGTGTTGACCAGCTCACAACAGGCTCTAAGACACTTTCAGAGGGTGCACACACACTTGCAGACGGTATGGTACAGTTCAATGAGGAGGGAATCAACAAGATTCTTGACGCATACAACGGTGACTTAAAGCCATTCACCGACAAGCTTCAGGCAGTAATTGACGCAGGTGAGGAATATCAGACATACTCAGCAATCGCTGATGGACAGACGGGCAGCGTTAAGTTCATATATAAATTAGCTTCAATAGATGCTAAGGCAGATAGCGACAAATAATTAATTAAAGGATGTTTGTAACTATTCAGTACAGAAATATGCGGTATCGCATATTTCGTAAAAAAACATAGATTATGTAGGAGCAAGCGCCCATCAGCGCAGCTGATTCTCATGCGCTTGCGGTCCGCAACTGTGAAGGTACTGAACAGTTAAGGATGTTTGTACATTAGGGGAGGCAAAAATGGGCTGGATAGAATATCTGTTAATCGTGGCGGGAAGCTCACTGGAGATTTTCGTTGCGATGGAATGTCAGGGATCCCTGATCCAGAAAGTAAATAAGAAACAGCTTACAGCCATTTGCTTCATAGTTGCAGTTTGCCAGTTGTTAGCAATGTACATCGGGTATTTCCTGTCAAGCTTCCTTAATGGGAAATATTCGGTGAAGGATGAAGCACTTTTAGGAGAGATAATTTCTATCGGAATACTGATAGGACTGGGGATCAGGCTTATAGGAAAGGCTATAAGAAACGAAAGGATTGAGGAGCATTGTCAGGCGCAGCTTGACATGAAAAGAGTGTTAAGGATTGCAGGAATCACCGCATTTTATACGGTTCTTGCAGGAATAGCATTCGGCTTCCTTGGTACCGGACTTTTCACCATTATGATAATGGTGGCGCTGCTCACTGTCATCTGCATAGTGGCAGGCATTTACACAGGATATCACTACGGTTTCGAGCAAAAGACAAAGGTATATATCGTGGGGGCGATACTCTTTTGGGCGGCTGGAATTGATGTGATAGTAAGACTTGTAAGTGCAAAATAATGCATAGGGCTCTGTTCGTAAGGACAGGGCTTTTTTGCTGTCCATTGAAGTATGAAATCCTTTGCTTGCAATGTCAAAGTAAATGCTATAGAATATTTTCATACTTAATAACACGAAAATGAGGAGATTTAAAGTTATGAAACAGAAATTGAGAAACCTTTCGGCACCGGCAAATATAATATTTGCCATTCTTGCAGTTTTTATTTTCATTGCACCCTTGCAGTGGAGCGGAAAAGTATTGGGACTGATTCCGGGCATGGAAAAGGCGGATGACTATCTGCTGCAGGCTATTGTGGAGACCGTTATTTTAGTTATTTTTCTTGGCATCACATATTTATTTGGGCTGTGGGATATCTTTAAGGAAAATGCAGCAGGATGGACAAGAAGCTTATACACAGGTGGTTTTTTCATAGTTTATTGTCTGTGTGCTGTTGTTTCAAGTATTTATATGTGCTTTTTGAGCGAGCATGGTGATGTGAAGGCATTTTACAACATCATCTTTTTCTTTATCGCGGTCTGCCTTGTAGGGCTCGTTGAGGAGCTGGTGTTCAGAGGCGTAGTGTTCAATCTGCTGCTGAGAGCTTTTCCAAAGACGAAAGGTGGAATCACAGGAGCCGTAGTTTTGGGAGGCGTACTGTTTGGATTGATGCATTTTTCCAATATAGGCGCAGGGGTTAAGTTCAGCAGTTGTCTGATACAGGTTATTTCAGCATGTCTCATGGGTGTGCTGTTTTGCATGATATACGCGTCTACACGTAATTTCTGGATGCTTGCCATTTTCCATACTGTTGTAGATATGGGAGGACTTTTATCATCGGGAATATTTGAGGGAGGCGGAGTGGTCGACAGGATTAATGAGTTTTCGGCAATTAACTGTATCGCATTTGTTGTACTAGGTATTCCTATGCTTGTTATGCTGCGTAAATCAAGGCGTATCCGTCTTGAGATGCTCTACAATAATGAGACTATCATAGATGACGAGAGGGAGGGCGCTAAGCTTGCAGTGGTTTCACTGGTGCTTGGTATTTGCAGTATTATTTTCTCGTTTTTTGGATATTTGATGGGACTTGGAATTGTCGGCATGCTTGCTTCCAAAATGTCAAAAAGGGCAAAGCAGTATGACAATGCAATAGCAACTGCCGGTATGATTACATCAATAATAGGCTTTGTACTGTCGGTCATCTGCACGATTGGCATGATGGTGCTGTTTGCAAGCGGCATGTACGACAGGCTTGCTAATATGTCGATGCTGTAATAATACGAAGCAGACCTTTGAATGTGGCGTAAAGTCTACATTCAAGGGTCATTTTTTAAGGAGAAACCATGAACATTTTACTGACAGCAATAAATGCAAAATACATACATTCAAACCTCGCAGTTTACTCACTGCGCGCCTGTGCCGGGGAGTACAGGGATGCTGTGGAGCTTGCGGAATACACGATAAATAATCAGAAGGATTACATTCTTGAGGAGCTTTATAAGAGAAAGCCCGACGTACTTTGTTTTTCGTGCTATATATGGAATATTGATTATGTGACTGATATTGCACGCGAGTATAAAAAGCTTTGTCCGTCAGTGCCGATATGGGTTGGAGGCCCTGAGGTGTCTTATGAGGTGGAGGCATTTCTGCGGGAAAATCCATACATAGACGGTGTGATGATAGGCGAGGGAGAGGATACCTTTAGAGAGCTGTGCGGTTACTATGCGCATAAAAGAAAGCTGAGTGATATTGCAGGCATTGCTTTCAGAAAAAACAGCACAGGTAATAGTACAAGTGTGAACAATATAGGAGGCAATAAAGCCGGTGAAATAGTATTCACAAGTCCACGACCAATCAAAAACATGAGTGAAATTCCATTCTGCTATGATACTCTCGATGATTTTTCAAACCGCATCATCTACTACGAGAGCAGCAGAGGATGCCCGTTTTCGTGCAGCTACTGTCTGTCATCGGTGGATAAGACACTGCGTTTCAGGGATACTGAGATTGTCAAAAGGGAGCTTAAGTTTTTCATAGACCAGAAGGTGCCACAGATTAAGTTTGTGGACAGAACCTTCAACTGCAATCATGCTCATGCCATGGAGCTGTGGCGCTTTATAAAGGCAAATGACAATGGTGTGACAAACTTTCACTTTGAGATATCGGCGGATCTGCTGAATCAGGAGGAGCTTGAGCTGATTTCTGATATGAGGCCGGGGCTTATACAGCTTGAAATCGGTGTGCAGTCCACCAATGAGGTCACGATTAAGGAGATTCACAGGACTATGAAGCTTGAGAGGCTTAAGGAGGTTGTGAGGCTCATTCAAAGCGGCAACAATATCCATGAGCATCTGGATCTGATTGCAGGGCTGCCATACGAGGATTATGACAGCTTTGGGCGTTCCTTTGATGAGATTTATGAGCTTAAGCCAAATCAGCTGCAGCTTGGATTCTTAAAGGTACTCAAGGGTTCGTACATGTTTGAGCATGCCGCGGAATATGGTATTGTGTACCATGACAAGCCACCGTATGAGGTAATGTCCACGAAGTGGCTTTCGTTTGATGATGTGATAAAGATTAAGCGCGTCGAGGATATGCTTGAGGTGTATTACAACAGCGGACAGTTTGAGATTACGATGAAGCTCATGGAGTGTATCTTTGACAGTGCGTTTGAGTTTTTTCAGGAGCTTGGAGATTTTTATGAGGCAAACGGCTATTTTGGAATGAGCCATTCGCGCATCAGAAGGTGTGAGATACTGCTTGAATTTCTGGCTTTATACCTGCATGGCTGTGACAGCGATGCTATGACTTCTGTGGTATTATCAGAAAATGCTGGAGATAGAGATAATACTGATTTTGACGAAAATGCCATAGATAGAGATAATACTGATTTTGATGAAAATGCGCAGATTTACAGCATGATTCAGGAGTCACTCATCTTTGATTTGTACTATCGTGAGAACTGCAAGAGCCGCCCGGTGTGGGCCACAGATATAGGCAAATTCAAGCACATGACACATGCATACTGTAAGAATGGAAAGCTGTCGCATGTGGAGCCGTTCCACTATATTTTTCCGGACAAGCACACGCGCAAGCTGGATGAGCTGCCAAAGTATCATAAGGAGCCGGTGTGGGCGCTTTTCCACTACGACATGAGAGACCCGCTTGATCACCAGGCGCTGGTGGAGTATATAGAATAACAGTAACGCGATATGGCTATAGCGGAGTATATAAAATAGCAGTAACGTGAAATGACTATAGTGTTAAAAGCCGGAAAGGTTTACAGATTAAGAAAAATGAGCAACATAGATAATATAAAAAATTACACGGTGATTGACCTTGAAATGACAGGTCTTTCCGCCAAAAATGACAAGATAATAGAGATAGGTGCGGCACGTGTGAGAGGCGGCGAGATAGTGGATACGATATCCACACTGGTAAATCCGAAGCAGCATATTCCACAGCGTGTGCAGGAATTAACGGGAATTACCGACAGTGATGTGGAAAACGCGGCAGATATGGATGAGGCTGTGGATAACCTGCTTAATTTTATCGGAGATGATATCATACTCGGGCAGAATGTGACCTTTGATTACAGCTTTTTAAAGCAATGGGCGGTAAATCACAAGCGAACCCTCTCGCTGAATGCGTATGATACGCTGAAAATAGCCAGAAAATGTCTGCCTGCTGAGCAGTCAAAGAAGCTGGAGGATTTGTGCGAGTATTTTGGTGTGAGTAGGGAAAATGCCCACAGGGCGCTCGATGATGCGATAGAGACAAAGCAGATATTTGAAAAGCTGCTTGCACTGATGGATGAAAAGGGTGAGCCGGTGGAGTCAAAGCCACTTGTATACAAGGCAAAAAAACAGACACCTGCCACAGCACATCAGGTCAGACAGCTAAAGGAGCTGATGGCTGAGTATGGGATAGCAGATGTCATATCGTGGGATAACCTGACCAGAAGTCAGGCCTCAAGGCTGTACGATGAATATCGCAGTAAGTATATTAATAGGTGTGAGGATGACTCGGAATAAGTTTCAATACAATAAGATATAATACAATAGGCTATAACGAAAATAAGCTGCAACCCAATAAGCTATAACGCAAATTAATTACCGGCAGGGGCGGTATCAGCCTGCAGGCTCTCAAGCATAGAAACGATTCCATCCCTTGAAAGAGAATTAAGCTGCTTTGCTTTCTCGATAAGCTCTGCAAGCCGGTCAGTTTTTGACATGCTGATGAAGGCGTTGGCTAACAGACTGTATACGTTCTTTGAATCGGCACCCTGCTCCACTGCAAATTCGAGCAGCTCATTGGCCAGCGATTCATAGCCTGCTTCCTTAAGCCTATTGTAATAGTCCGGCAGCATTGAAACAAATTTCGTGAAATTATCATCATATTCAGACAGCTTTTTAAAATTGAGAATGCCATATTTAAGCTTTAAATCAGTGTTTGTCATTCCGGTGAGATTGACAAGGGTTTTATCCCTTAAATCATTTATTTTATCATTATTTAATGGAAAAAACTTTTCCGGTATGGTAATATAACACAGGTCAGTGGTATCTCCGCGGAGGGTTGAGTTGGCCTTACGCTCCTTTTCCCAGAACTCCTCGGTGACCTTTGCCTGGGCAGAATCAGCCCTCTTTATGGCAAAAGTAATCACTGCAATAAATAAAATGAATAAAATTAGACAAATTGGAATCATATGTTGGAAAATCCTTTCTCATATATGAAAATAGTATAACTCATTTTTGAACAGAGGTGAATAGTATGTACGATTTTAATAAAAAAAGAAATCAGAAGGTGGTTGCTATAGTGATAATAGTGGTTATAGCAGCGATGCTCGTGACAACATTTGTGTCAAGTCTTGTATAGCTTTTCTTGAAATATGGAAAAAATATGATAATATGATATAAAATGCAGTTCAGTTAAGCGATGACAGGGGCGCTTTTAACAGCCTCAGGAAAAGGAAGCGGAAATGAAGATTAATAAAAAAGCATTATTACTGGGTACAATGGCATTTGTGCTTGTGGCAGCATCAGGCATGGTAAGTGCATATGCAAGCGGTTCGTCAGGCACAAAGAAGGCAAAGGTACAGACAATTACAGAGGGTGTGTGCATTGGCAGTGTGGATGTAGGCGGTATGACAAAGGAAGAAGCAAAAAAAGCAGTTGATGCCTATGTTGACAGCATAAAGGATACATCCTTTTCATTAAAGGGTGCCAATAGTTCATTTGATGCAACAGCACAGGAAATGTCTGTTTCGGCGGACTCTGATGCAGCGGCGGACGAGGCTCTTTCAGTGTGCCATGAGGGCAGCCTGATTGACAGATTTGTGGAGTCAGAGGAGCTCAAAAAGGGCAATGTTGCCGTCAATATGTATCTGTCGGTTGATAAACAAAAGACCGCAAATATGATTTATGACAAGAGCGACGAGCTCAATATAAAGGCAGTTAACAATTCGCTGCAGAGAAACGGTGACAGCTTCGATTTTGTCCCGGGACAGGAAGGCAAAGAGGTTGATGTGGTAAAATCTGTCTATGCCATAAATGATTTTTTGCAGAATAGCTGGGATGGTTCGGCGAATGAGATAGAGCTGGTCACAAATACGGTTCAGCCGAGGGGCTCAAAGGAGGAGCTCTCAAAGATAAAGGATAATCTGGGAGGCTTTTCTACAGATTTCAGCAGCTCGGCAGCAGGGCGTGCAGCCAATGTAAAGAACGCATGCAGCCTGATAAACGGCAGTGTCATATATCCGGGTGAGCAGTTCTCGGTTTACGAGGCTATCAGCCCTATCACAACTGACAACGGCTATCAGATAGCAGGCGCATACGAGAACGGTCAGGTAGTGGACTCGGTAGGCGGAGGCGTGTGCCAGGTTGCTACCACACTCTACAATGCGGTTATAAGGGCTGAGCTTGAGATAGTGCAGCGCTACAACCATTCCATGATAGTAAACTATGTAAAGCCATCTGACGATGCGGCAATCGCAGGTACCTACAAGGATCTTAAGTTTAAAAATAATCTGGACAATCCGGTGTATATAGAGGGCTATTGCAGTGGTGGAGTCATCACCTTCAATGTGTACGGAGTGGAGACGAGACCGGCAAACAGGGAAATTTCATTCAGGAGTGAGACGATTTCCGAGGAGGATCCGGTTACGCAGTTTAAGTTTGATGCAGGTCAGCCGGTCGGCTATTTCCACACTGAGCAGTCTGCGCACAAGGGACTTACAGCAAGGCTCTGGAAGACGGTCACAGTCGATGGTGCAGTGCAGAGTGATGAGGTATTCAACAACAGCAAGTACAAGTCATCACCAAAAATCGTGACGGTTGGTACAGCAGGAGCATCAGCGGAGGTTGTTGCGCAGCTTCAGGCGGCGGCAGCGGCTAATGATGAGGGCTCGGTTAAATCCATTGCTGCGTCTGCGGCAGCAGAGGTTCAGGCAGCACAGGCAGCACAGACTCAGACACAGGATCCGAATGCGGCAGGGCAGACACAGGGCGCGCAGACCCAGACTACAGATCCGAATGCAGCAGGGCAGGCACAGGGCACGCAGCCGCAGCCGACAGACCAGAATGCAGCAGGGCAGGCACAGGGCACCCAGACACAGCAGCCGGCAGGACAGACGCAGTAAATGCCCGCAGGTAGTTGTTTCTGATGTAGTTATTTGCAATCAATGCACCAGGCTGCAACAGTATACACAGCATATTATTATTAGGAACAGGAAAACATGAAAAACGGTAAAATATCAGAGTCGGTTTTAAAGCGCTCTGTCTTAAAACAACTTCATACCAAAAGCGACAGAATACTTTTTAAACCGGCAGTAGGTGAGGACTGTGCGGTGATTTCCATGCATGCAGGTGGCCAAACTAAGTTAGTTACTGCTACTCAGATGTTCACACTTGATGTATCGGATAAGCATGTGCGTGCTAACTGCGCAGTTTATGATGCATTGAACAATATTTATGCCATGGGGGCAAGTCCTGTTGGGATAGAGCTGGCACTGCTTGTACCTACCACAGAAAACGAAGCCGTGCTTCGCGAGACGGTGAGAGCGATTGATGCTGTATGTGAGGAAGCAGGCATTGTGGTACTTGGCGGGCATACACAGGTGAGCCGTGCGGTGAAGAATATCGTGGTGACAGTTACAGCAATAGGTGAGACCTATGAGCAGGCACTTACACCATCATCGGCAGCAGCACCGGGCATGGACGTAATAGTGACAGGCTATGTGGGGCTTGAGGGCACCGCAATTCTTGCAAATGAGAAAAGAGCCGAGCTTGAAACGAGATTTTCCAAGGCATTTATAGATAAATCAGCAGCATATATAGACCATATTTCCACCGCAATGGAGGCTGCATCCGCGATTGGCGCCGGTGTGGCGGCAATCCATGACGCTTCGCAGGGAGGCATCTTTGGAGCACTCTGGGATATGGCAGAGGCTTCGGGAATTGGTCTTGACATCGATTTAAAGAAGCTCCCTATCAAGCAGGATACGATTGAAATAAGTGAATTTTTTGACATAAACCCGTATAAGCTTTTGTCAGGAGGAAGTCTGATAATCATAGCTGCAGATGGTACCCGCGTGGTCAGAGAGCTTGAGAAAACAGGACAAAATGCTGTTATAGTCGGTGCCACAACCGATTCAAACGACAGAGTGCTGACTTCCGGCGAGGAGAGACGATTTTTGGAGACTGCCCAGACTGACGAGATATACAAGGTTTTCAACTAATATATTTGAATCAGGAGAATATATATCATGAGAGAAAAGATATTAACATTTATAGAGAAAAACAGCAGGATAAACCTGAAGGAGCTTGCAATCATGCTTGGCGTGGATGAGGCAAGTGTGGCAAACGAGATTGCTGCTATGGAGCAGGAGAATGTCATCTGCGGATATCACACACTGATTGACTGGGACAAGGCAGGCCTTGAGAAGGTCACAGCCATGATAGAGGTCAGAGTGACACCACAGCGCGGCATGGGCTTCGACAAGATTGCCGAGCGTATATACAACTATCCTGAGGTGAAGTCTGTATACCTTATCTCGGGCGGCTTCGACCTCATGGTCACACTCGAAGGTAAGACTCTGCGTGAGGTATCACAGTTTGTGACAGATAAGCTTTCTACACTGGATCAGGTGCTTTCGACAAAGACAAACTTTATTCTGAAGAAATACAAGGACCATGGAACTATCATGGCGGCACCTGTCAAATCCGATGAAAGGGGAATTATGTCATAATGAGAGACCCTTTATCCAGTACAATAAAGACTATCCAGCCATCGGGCATCCGTAAGTTTTTTGATATAGTGAGCGAGATGAAGGATGCGATTTCGCTCGGAGTAGGTGAGCCTGATTTTGACACACCGTGGCATATCAGGGATGAGGGCATATATTCCCTTGAAAAGGGACGCACCTTCTACACCTCAAATGCCGGACTCAAGGAGTTAAAGATTGAGATTGCAAAATATCTCGACAGAAGATACGGCATGACATATGATTACAACAAAGAGATCATGGTAACTGTCGGCGGCAGCGAGGCTATAGATATCGCACTGCGCGCCATGCTCGATGTGGGAGATGAGGTGATTATCCCACAGCCAAGCTATGTTTCATATGTGCCATGTACTGTGCTGGCAGGTGGCACACCTGTGATTGTGGAGCTAAAGGAGGAAAATGATTTCAGACTGACAGCCGAGGAGCTTGAGGCTGTTATCACTCCAAAGACAAAGATACTTATCATGCCTTTCCCTAATAACCCAACAGGCGCTATCATGGAAAAAGCAGACCTTGAAGCAATTGTTCAGGTGGTTAAGGAGCATGATCTGTTTGTGATAAGTGACGAGATTTATTCGGAGCTTACATATGTGGATAAGCATGTGTCTATAGCATCGTTTCCGGGAATGAAGGAGCGCACAGTGCTTATAAACGGTTTTTCCAAGGCTTATGCCATGACAGGCTGGAGGCTTGGATATGCATGTGCACCTGAGACCATTTTAAAGCAGATGCTAAAGATTCATCAGTTTGCAATCATGTGTGCGCCGACCACGAGCCAGTATGCGGCTGTCGAGGCTATGAAAAACGGCGATGAGGATGTTGCACAGATGAGGGAGGAATACAACGGCCGCAGACGCTATGTGCTTCACCGCTTTAAGGAGATGGGGCTTAAGTGCTTTGAGCCTTTCGGGGCCTTTTATGCGTTCCCAAGCATCAAGGAGTTTGGCATGACCTCCGATGAGTTTGCCACAAAGCTTCTAAACAGCAAGAAGATTGCCGTGGTTCCGGGAACTGCATTCGGAGAGTGCGGTGAGGGCTTTTTACGTATATCATATGCATATTCGCTTGATGATTTAAAGGAGGCGCTCGGCCGCATTGAGGAGTTTGTCACAGAGCTTCGCGCCGGGATGGATAATAAATAGTTTAAATTGACAGGAGACAAAATGGCAAAGCTGAACATAGTGTTACATGAGCCGGAAATTCCGGCAAATACAGGAAATATCGGAAGAACCTGCGTCGCAACAGGCACGAGGCTTCATCTTATAGAGCCGCTTGGATTCTCACTTTCAGAGAAGGCACTAAAGAGAGCCGGAATGGATTACTGGAAGGACCTCGACGTCACCACATATGTGGACTGGGAGGATTTCCTTGAGAAAAATCCGGACGCAAAGATATATTATGCGACAACAAAGGGCAGACATGTGTACTCTGATGCTCATTTTGAGCCCGACTGCTATATTATGTTTGGCAAGGAAAGCGCAGGCATTCCGGAGGAGATACTAAAGGAGCATCCGGATGAGTGCATCAGGATACCGATGATAGGTGAGACAAGGTCACTTAATCTGTCAAATTCAGTAGCTATCGTGCTCTACGAGGCATTGAGACAGAATAATTTTGATCATATGAGGCTTGAGGGAGAGCTTCATCACCTGAGCTGGGATGACTAAATCAAGCGGCAAAGCGCATATTTTTGGCAGCTATTTGGGCTTTACCAGCTATGATAATTGTAAATACGGTAGATTTTTAGGAAAAAGAAATGGGCATAATTAAAACAAGCAAATTAGTACATGAATTTATACGAAGAGACGAGGAAGGCAATGTAGAGTCAATCACTACAGCACTCGACAACGTAAATCTCGACATAAAAGAGGGACAGTTTATTGCAATCCTCGGTCACAATGGTTCAGGAAAATCAACTCTTGCAAAGCATATCAATGCACTTCTTGCACCGAGCGACGGCACCATATGGGTGGATGGCATGGATGTGTCAAAGGAAGAGAATGTCATACCTGTCAGGAAAAGTGCAGGCATGGTTTTCCAGAATCCCGACAATCAGATTATCGCCAATGTCGTGGAGGAGGATGTGGGCTTTGGACCTGAGAATATCGGTGTGCCGACAGATGAAATCTGGCAGCGCGTGGACTATGCGCTCAAGGCTGTCGGTATGACAAAGTACCGCACACATTCACCGAACAAGCTCTCCGGAGGACAGAAGCAGCGTGTGGCAATCGCTGGAGTTGTGGCTATGGAGCCAAAATGTATAGTATTTGACGAGCCTACAGCCATGCTTGACCCAAACGGCCGCAAAGAGGTCATAGCCACAGCTCATGAGCTCAATAAGAAAAAGGGCGTGACCATCATTCTCATCACCCATTACATGGAGGAGGTGGTCGGCGCAGACCATGTCTATGTCATGGAAAAGGGCAAGGTGGTCATGGACGGCACACCGCGTGAGATTTTTTCAAGGGTGGACGAGCTGAAGGAACACAGGCTTGATGTGCCGCAGGTGACACTGGTAGCCGATGAGCTCAAAAAGGCAGGGCTTGATATCCCAGATGGAATCCTGACGAGAGAAGAGCTTGTAAATGCGCTTGTTGCGCTGAAAAACAGATAGGCGGGAGAAAATATGTCAATAATTCTAGATCACATAAACTATTGCTACAGTGCCGACTCAGCCTACAAGGTGCAGGCACTTAAGGATGTAAGCCTTGAGATAAATGATGGAGAGTTTATCGGAATAATCGGTCACACCGGTTCGGGAAAATCCACACTTATCCAGCATATGAACGGCCTTTTGAAGGCGACAAGCGGTCATATATACTACAATGGACAGGATATATATGACAATGATTATGATTTAAGCAAGCTGCGTCACAAGGTGGGGATGGTGTTCCAGTATCCGGAGCATCAGCTTTTTGAGACAACCAACTTTGAGGATGTATGCTTTGGACCGAAAAATCAGGGGCTCGATAGGAAAACAGTGGAGCTAAGAGCCTATGAGGCACTGCAGAATGTACATTTTCCGGAGGACCTCTACTATCAGCCACCGTTTGATTTGTCCGGAGGACAAAAAAGGCGTGTAGCCATAGCTGGAGTACTTGCAATGCACCCTGACGTACTCATACTCGATGAGCCGACAGCGGGACTGGATCCTGCGGGCAGAGATGAGATACTGGGACTGCTTTTACAGATGAAAAAGGATCTGGGTATCACAATCATACTCGTATCACACAGCATGGAGGATGTTGCGGAGTATGTGGACCGCATCATTGTTATGAATTCAGGAGAGGTGATGTTTGACGGAGTGCCGAAGGAGGTATTCTCACACTACAAGGAGCTCGAGGCAGTCGGACTTGCAGCACCGCAGGTCACATATCTGATGCATGATCTGGCGGAAAAGGGCATACCGGTTGACCTTTCGGCAACGACAGTTGCGGAGGCGAGGGACTCAATACTAAAAGCCTTTAAATAGCTCACCAATGCTGACATTTTGATACAAATTATGAGGAAGGAATACAAAAATGATTCGTGATATTACCATAGGCCAGTATTATCCGGCTCAGTCGCCAATACATAAACTGGACCCAAGAGTAAAGCTTTTCGCAACACTTATATATATTATTGCGCTGTTTTCCTACAAGGGAATAGCCGGTGTGCTGTTTATAGTTGCCGCGCTTGCCGCAGTTATAAAGATTTCGAAGGTGCCCTTTAAGTTCATGGTAAAGGGACTCAAATCCATTATAATACTGCTGCTTTTTACAGCATGCTTCAGCGTGTTTTTCACACAGGGAGAGTACACAATCTGGGAGTACGGTATACTGCATATTTCTGACACCGGACTGATAAATGCAGCAACCATGATGATACGACTTGTGCTGCTCATTATAGGAACCTCGCTCATGACACTCACCACCACACCAAACCAGCTCACGGATGGTCTTGAGAAATCACTGGGCTTTTTAAATAAAATACATGTTCCGGTGCATGCGATAGCCATGATGATGTCGATAGCGCTTCGTTTTATTCCAATCCTTATTGAGGAGACGGACAAAATAATGAAAGCACAGATGGCAAGAGGAGCTGATTTTGAGCATGGAAATATCATAAAAAGAGCAAAGAGCATGGTGCCTCTTTTAGTGCCGCTTTTCGTATCGGCATTCAGGCGTGCAGATGACCTCGCAATGGCCATGGAGGCCAGATGCTACAATGGTGGAGAGGGCAGGACAAAGATGAAGCCGCTCGTATATGAAAAGGACGATAAAATAGCATATCTTTTCATATTTGCGTTTTTAGCGGTTGTGATAGTGCTTAGAATCCTTCTGCCGGTGAATCTGGGCAATCTTATTTTCAGATAGTGAAATAGATAGTGCAGCCAAAACAGGAGAGATATATGCGTGTAAAAATGATTGTAGCCTACGATGGCACAAATTACTGCGGCTGGCAGATACAGCCAAACGGCATAACAATTGAGCAGGTATTAAACGAGCACCTGAGCCGCCTGTTAAATG
>PPYF01114433.1_pt1 | contig 20959 bp, 17 predicted proteins | sample 1559871 | NCBI WGS metagenome assembly PPYF01 (sample SAMN08240021, study PRJNA423297) | Human gut metagenome, whole genome shotgun sequencing project.
CAGTGAAGCCGCCGCCAAGATCGACCGTGGCCTGGGCAACGAGGTGGCGGAGGAATCCCCGGAGGCAGCGCAGAATCCGCTCATCGATTTCCAGCCGGTGACCCGGCGCACCCGAAAACCCGGAACCGGCTGCATCTCTGAGCTCAACGACCATCTCTTTGAGGGGCGCTACTCGCCCACTTGGCCGGACGGCACCAAACACTCCAAATGCGTCTACGCCCACACCCGGGAGGAGTGCGAGGAAAAGCTGAAGGTACTTATCCAGAAGATGAATGCGGAGAGGAAAGCCATCCAGGACCGGATGCGTGGGATCACGCCGCCGGACAAACTCACAAAGAAGCAGCGGCAGATCTGGGAGTACATGAGGCTCCACCCGGAGGAAACCAATTACAGCGTCATCGCCAAGGGGGCCAAGGTGACCCGGCATACGGTGGCCAAGCATTATATTATGATACAGGAACTTCTGGGGATGGGATCCAATGGTAAAAAGCCAATCACAACAACTGAATTCTGAAAAATTAAGTTAGGAAACAACGCCAATAGGATCTGAAGCAGAACTTTTGGCATTGTTTTGATGATAAAGGATTTGAATTTTGCATTGCCAGGAAACTGGAATTCAAATTTAGATTCTTATTTTATCCAATATAAACGATTTTAAAAAGACAAAGGACTGATTGTGCTTGCCTCTAAAATATCATTTGTTTCACCATCTTTAAATATTTTAAAGCAAAGATATTTTATTAAATTTGCTGCTTTCTTTTTAGAATCAATGATAAAGTTCCCGGCTCCGTCCAAATTAATTCCTAACATAGAGGCAACGATTCTTCTGGTATGCTTGTCCTTGACTCTTTCAATGCGGTCTGACTTTAGTGTAATGAATGTTCTGCTTGATGTATATTGCGAAGCGTATGTTTTGAAAGATTCCACATCTGAAAAAGCATTCGTAGCAACGATAGCATCAATCGCTATATTTTTTACTTTTGCCATTGTTTTCTCAATATCAAATAGCGCTTCAAAATTATGGTTAAATGTGTACATTATGGTTCCAGTTACTAATATGTCAGTGTTAAGGTATAGCCTACAAACGGTATCTGTAAACATATCCAGCTCGTCCTGCGTCGTTGTTGTAAATACGACAGACTTTTTGTTTGTTAGGTTTGTAATTGGATTTGCCGTTTTGATAAAAGTAACCGAATTGTCATCATCACCTTGGGCCTCTCCAAACAGAACATATCCGTTTACTTTGCCTTGAATTTTATCATCAGAAGCGGAAATTAATGCTCGGACAAAGCTACTCCAGGGAGAAGAAATCAAATCGTGCTCAAGAGCTATTTTGTCACAAGACACTTTCGTATTAGCCCCATCATATTCCTGCACAGCCTCAATCGGAGTAATTTGAAATTTATTCACGCTACCCATTAAAGATTTTGCATATGTCAGCAAATATTGGTCATTCTTAAAACGTACCTTATGAAATTTGTAAGGTTGTTCTCTTGAACGGCGATCAATCTTGTAAAAGAACATAGACCATGTATAGTGTTCTGCTTTATCGGCATTACAAACATCAAGTAATGTTTCTTTACTCATTATCATTATTCTCCTTAATGTGAATGTAGATGTAGTTGTCGCAGTCCCAGCATCTAATCTTTTTATTCTCAAGGGCCGTTAAATCCTCTTTACTAATCATTAAGCTATCATGGTAAATAATGGTTTGATCCCCGGGAGCGGTACGTTGAATATCGCAGGAGTATATACGATATTTTTTGAACTCCAACATAATGTTTGTATATATGTTGTTATTTCGGATGCACAAAAATGCAAGAATAGCAAAATATGTAAAGAATAGCGCTATGCTTTTCAAATCGCTAAAATCAAACGCAATTAGCGGAAGAATATAAGCCAAGAGAAATTCAGATGATAATTTATTGGCTTTTTTTGCTTTTAGAATGGTTGCTGTTGAATTCTGTCGGGAATTTTCTCGATCTCTTAAAAACTTGTTTATGCCATGAATGCTAAGTGCAACTACAATTATTACGACAATGATACTTGCAGTTTGGACTATGTTGTCACAAATAAAAGACAGAAATTTTTCAAGAGATTTTCCTTCCTTTGAATAAGCTGTAACAGTATAGTCTACAAGATCCCATATATCAAAAATGATTATGGATATCCAAAGCGGGATGAAAGAAGTAACAAACATATCCCACTTAAATTTTAACCACATACCAAGACTCCTTTCTTGATAAAATGACAGCTTAGCAGTTTGCTATTTCGCAGAGCTTCTAAATAATGCAATTCAGGTATTCATAAACCCGCAGCATACCGATATAGTAACCTCACCATTTTATTTATTCATATTGCCAGTAGAGAGACTTAGATACATGTATCATTTCGCTTTTTAATAAGACTGATCCATAGCTCCTCAAGTAATTTCCGTGTAAACGCCTCAAACATATAAAACACAACAAATAATATCCCTTCTATAATATCTCTATATCTCTGCCTTTTCAATAGAATATCCAATGAGTCAACCAAACGGATACTACTACTTATTGAGACACACTACCGACATGCGTCTACGCCACATCCAGGACGAGCACAAGGCAAGGTCAAAGGTGATTATCCAGCAGATCTGGTAGTACATTAGGCTCCACTCTCAATTACAGTGTCATCGCCAAGGGAGCCAAAGTGACCCGGCATACGGTGGCCAGACACTTTGAGATGCTTCAAAAGATGCTGGGCATCCAGGGAACCGCTCCCCATCCTCTGCTCGATTGCCAGACAGTCGCGCTTATGGTATGATGACCCTATCAAGTGAGGAGGTGCCGTCATGCCCCTGCATATTGTGCGAAATGATATAACCACCATGAAGGTGGACGCCATCGTCAACGCCGCCAACGAGAGCCTGCTGGGCGGCGGAGGTGTGGACGGCGCCATCCACCGTGCCGCCGGGCCGGAGTTGCTGGCTGAGTGCCGCACCCTGGGCGGCTGTAAAACGGGACAGGCCAAGATCACGAAGGGCTACCGACTGCTGGCAAAGTTTGTGATCCACACCGTCGGCCCTGTATGGCGGGGCGGCGACTACGGGGAGCGGGAACTGCTGTCCTCGGCCTACCGCTCCTCTCTGGAAGTGGCCCTGGCCCATGGGTGTGAAACCGTGGCGTTTCCGCTGATCTCCTCCGGGGTGTACGGCTACCCCAAGGATCAGGCCCTGAAGGTGGCGGTGGATACCATCGGGGATTTTCTGCTTTCCCACGACATGACGGTGTACCTGGTGATCTTCGACCGGGCCGCTTATACCATCGGCGGGAAGCTGTTTGCGGACATTGCCGCCTACATCGATGACCGCTATGTGGATGCCCACACCGACAGCCGGGAGATCCAGCGCCGCCGGATGGCTATGGCCTCCATGCCCATGGAGGAATCGGAGTGTATGCCTGCCCCCTGTGCTATGGCGTCCTCCGGTCTGGACGAGGCCCTCAGCAAACTGGACGAGAGCTTTTCCCAGATGCTGCTGCGGAAAATCGACGAGGCTGGCTTAACCGACGCCCAGTGCTACAAAAAGGCCAACATCGACCGCAAGCTGTTCTCCAAGATCCGTTCGGATGTCCACTATAAGCCCTCCAAGCCCACCGCTATGGCCTTTGCCATTGCCCTGGAACTGCCGCTGGAGGAGGCTCGGGAGATGCTGGGAAAAGCAGGCTTTGCCTTCTCCCACGCCAGCAAGTTCGATATCATCGTGGAGTATTTCATCGCCCGCCGGAACTATAACATCTTTGAGATCAACGAGGCGTTGTTTGCCTTTGACCAGAGCTTGCTGGGAGGATGAACATGAACAAATCTGCGGTCAACAAGTTTGCTGTACTATTGGGTATTTTGGGGCTGGCAGTGCTGCTGGGCGTTATCGTATCCGGAGCTGCATATCCTCATCCGTTTTTTCGATATGGAGCACCATTGGGACTGCTGTTTGTCTTTGTGAGTGTAGTTCTGCAGTTTATCAGTTGGATCTTGGAAATCTATCATGGTGTAAAAGGAAAGCAATACCGTTTTGTGGCTGTGATTGTTGTGCTTGGTCTGCTGGTTATCTGGAGGCTGCTGAGCAGGCTCTGATGGTAAGAAATTTTGTCGCCCACCAGGCGACCACGAAATACTCAGATCCCCCTATACTGTGCTTGTAAACCAAACACAGCATAGGGGGATTTTTTATGAAACACAATTTGACAGAGCTCATTTTCATCCTGGACCGCAGCGGCTCCATGCAGGGGCTTGAGAGGGACACCATCGGCGGCTTCAACGCCATGATCGACAAGCAGAAGAAGGAGCCGGGCGAGGCCTTCGTCTCCACCGTCCTCTTTGACGATCAGACCGAGGTGCTCCACGACCGGGTGAAGTTGGGCGAGGTCCGGCCCATCACCGAAAAAGAGTACTATGTCCGGGGCTGCACCGCCCTGCTGGACGCCATCGGCGGAGCCATCCACCACATTGGGAACATCCATAAGTACGCCCGGCCCGAGGATGTACCGGAGCATACCCTGTTTGTCATCACCACCGACGGCATGGAGAACGCCAGCCGCCGCTATTCAGCCCAGCGGGTGAAGGAAATGATCCAGCGTCAGAAGGAAAAGTACGGCTGGGAGTTTCTCTTCCTGGGGGCCAACATCGACGCTGTGGAGACGGCAGGCCATCTGGGCATTGCCCCCGACCGGGCGGTGAACTACCACTGCGACAGCGAGGGTACCCGCCTCAACTACGAGGTGGTGGGCCAGGCCGTGGCCGCTGTCCGGTGCAATGCGCCTTTGGATGAACACTGGAAAGACGCCATCGAGGAGGACTTCCGCAAGCGAAAAGGGATAAACAACAACTGATTTCCCTATTATGCGCAGGGTTATGCCGAGGTTGCAATTTTTATAGTATTTTCGCATAATATTTCCTGTTAATTTTGGAAAAAGTAACTTTTGCAGGAAAAAGATTTATTCCCATAGCCGCCATTCCAACTGTATTGGACGCCCATTCACTTAGCGCATTAGGAAGTCGGTAGCACTCAGGTTTTCCATCTTCTAAAATTGTTATCAATGGAGTTAGCGCCTGATCTACACCTACGGATAAAACTTCAAATGTCTGATGGCCTTTATGTAGTGGTAACAGAGGTTGCTTTTTCGAATCAAAATAGACCTTTCTGCCTCTTGAGTTCAAATATGATTCTTGATCACAGGGAATTACAGGCTCAATAGGCAGTTTGCAGCTTCTCCGATCAAAGTACCTTGCTAACTGCTTGCAAGCAAACGCATTAAAATATTCGCCTTGCATGTCTATATCTGCTCGAATTTGATCCACAGAATCAAAGTGATTCATAAAGTTAAGAAGAGCATTGAACGCAACCAAATCATCCGAATAAATCCCGGAGTAAGACTTGTACCAAGCAGGTTGCCATTCGCAGATAATACGATAGAGTTTTTTGTAAAGTCCTAATTGAACTTCACTCAAGGAAAACCAACCTGTGTTTAGAATCCTTTTATTAGTGCCTTCATCAAGAGATTGGTATCGTAAGGAGTCGCACAATCCCTTCATTAGCTTAGATATGATACCTGCCATCATATCTGCGATGCGAAGACCTGGATACTTCGTAGAATTCTCTTCACTTGAATTATCCAGTCCTATTTCTTTTGCCGCTTTTAAGGTCTTGCTTTCCTCCCCTTCTTTGTCAATAATCAGAGTGTAATCTTGTATGCTTTTTTCTACCAGGTATTTTTTGAAGCCATTAAAAGACACGTGATAGTCCCAAACAAGTTCTGGGCCAACAGAAATATCATCTAATACGAGCAAAATTTCTTGAAAGGAACGGGTCTCGGCCCACTTCAATTTCGGGTTAATTTTATTGTGCTCAATTCGATCTATGAAAAACTTCTTTAATTGCTTTACAAAGTTTTCAGGGGAATCATAAAGGCACCTAATGATTTCAAGCGGACGATACATGACAAGCGCTTTTGTAATAGAATACTTCATTGCGTCTGCATCAATGAGAAAACTATTTCTGTACCCTTGGAAAAGCTGTAACACAAGATATTCAATCTTGCTGACAACAGAAAAGTAAATATGAATATCCTCATCAAAAAGCGACAGAAAATCATTTACAAACTGAGCATTCTGTTTGTTTAGGGAGGCAAAACCATACTTGAATTGTTTTTGATGCAACATTGTGCTTTTAATTTCACCATTACGATCTTTCCTGTCTGCGTATTTATCCTCAAAAGATGCTTGTCTCTGTAAGACTTCTTCTTTTTCGGATGACCATCCCACAATCATAGTCACAAAATTGTCGTAATAATTTGTTGCACTTACGGTATTATAATTAATCTTTCTGCTGTGTTCAGATTCATCGTAATAGAATTCATATGTAGACATTTGACATCCCTCTTTTTCAAAAATAACTATTTATGTGTGAAATGGTTCTATTCTAAGAATAGTCTTTGTTCACTCGCTTGGCTACTTAATTTTACGCCGATTTTCAAAATGGTTTCGGTATCAATTACACCAGCATAGGGCTAAAAAGGAATGTTTGCTATTAGCATAAAACCTCACCTCTGATTTTTCTTCCTGAAATATCTTGTCAACAAACCATTTGTATAAGGAAAATTAATCTCCCGCATAATATTGCGGAGACCAAGGAAGAAATTTACCCGATATACTCTTTATATGGCAGTCATGGACGATGAGATCTGCTGGAACGAGCTGGAGGGCAATCAGATCGGGGACGAGGTCATCACATTCCCACCCAAGGAGGAACCCCTCCAGGATCGGTACCATCTCTTTCTGCGAATAAACCGAACCAAAAGCCACCGACAGATCCAGGAGAAAATTGCGGAAATGGATAAGCGGCTCCAGGAGTCCCGGCAGTACATTGGCCAGCCCAAAGAGCAGCTGGAGGTGGAGATTGCTGGGGAAAGCCATGTGTGACAGTCTGCCCTTTCTGGGCATCAGGCGTATCAGTTTTTAACAAGCCATAATCAAAGAATAGCGCCTTCCGGAATCTGCGGGTTTCGGAAGGCGCTTCTTCGGCTTATTTTGCAATTTGATACTTAATGCGATTGCCGTATTTTGCAGACCGCAGCAACCCAAGTTTCTCAAACTTGAGTACAAATCCACGGATGGTAGCATAGGCCGCATTGCCAAAGTCCTTTTCCAGCTGCTTGGTGGAGAACTGGCCCTCCCCATAAGAGGTGAGAACAAACTGCCACAGGGCCTGTTCTTTTTCTGTGACATCGCCCCGGGACAAAGCGTTCCGGAAGGTTTCTGTGGTGTGGGGATCCGGCAGAGCCGAGACCAGCTTGTGGTACACATTTTCAATGAAATAGGTCAGGAAAGGCGTCACATCCATGACCCCGCTGATCTTCGCATTCTGCTCTGCCAATGTGTAGGCGTTGTAATAACCCCGGCGGCTCTTCTCCACATACTCAGACAGCGGGACAAACAGAGCGGAGGAATACCGCTGCTGCACCAGATACCACAGGTGGATCAGACGGGCCATTCTGCCGTTGCCGTCAAACCAGGGATGCAGGTAGGCGATGTAGAAGTGAATGAGCGCCGCTTTCAGCAGATCGTTCATGGAGGATTCCTGATGGATAAACTCCACCAGATTCCCCATATACTCCGGCAGTATCTGCCAGGGGAGGCCGGTGTGCTCCACTTTGTCACCCACGATATACACGCTGTCATGGCGGTATTTATGGCCGGGCAGGAGCTGGTCCTCCTCCGGTAAAAACGCCCCAATGGTAAGCTCATAGAGCTGGTGGATGCTCTCCTCGCTGATCGTATGCTGAGGATCACTGATAAACTCCAGGCCCTTCTTCATGCCGTAGATACGGTTTTCACTCTCGTTGGTGGGGGCGTAGCCAGACAAAATCCTGCGGACGCTGTCCCGGGAGGTGTCGATCTGCTCGATGGAGAAGGTGGAGAGGATTTCGTCCTCCATAGCCTTTCTGCCATAGACCTGGCTGCTGCTCTGGGGTGTCAGCAGCACCTTGGCCGCTGACAGCTGAACCTGGGCAACAGAATCCAGATAGACCAGATTCTTGCCGTTGTAATCCTTCAGCGGCAGAAATTTATAAAAGCAACTTCCAAGCAGCTCCACAAACTCCTTTAGATCAGCATGGGGATATTTGCAGCCAAGTGTTTTTAGGTCGACGATGCTTTTGTCGGAGAGCATCCTGACAAACAAGCTGGCATCCATTGGATTCAACTCTGATATGACTTAGTATCAATTAGTATCAGCATAACAAAGGAGCCCTATATCTGCAAGCGTTTATACAAGCGGTGTGCCGCTGAATCATTTCTTGATATTCTGCTGGCTATTCTGCAGAAGGTGTGGTATTTGTTTGTGTCACAGGAGGAGATAACCATGAAAAAACAAATTGCCATAGCTGCAGCCATTACCGCCAGTCTCGCCCTGTGGGCCGCTGTGTCGCCCCAAACTGCAGGGGTCAAGGAAACACCTGCACCAAGCCCAATGCCCACCGTAGCGGCCCCACAAACGCCGCTTACGGAGCTGAAAGAACTGGAGGTATCCCTGACAACAGAACTGGAGCCAGCTGAGGAAATGATAGCGGAGCCTGTTTTGGAGGAAACTGTGGAGCAGCCACCCGTTTCCGCACCAAAGCCCACAGCAGGGAATCAGAATACGCCAGCGACGGAACCAACTAACACGCCCGAACCAGAGCCAACCCTGGAGCCGGAGGTCACCGATAGCAGTTCGGAGAATATGGTCTATGTACCCGGCTTCGGCTGGATCGAGAGCCAAGGCCCCAACCAGGTGACATACGCCGAGGATATGTACGAGAACGGCAACAAAATCGGGATCATGGGCTGAGACAAAAATGAGCCACATAAACAAAGAAATAGCCAGTTTGAAATGTGTGTAAGCACAATATGCCTATAGTACATTTTATTGGACACTATTTCTGATAGAGTATATTAACCACGAAAAGTGACTATGTACAAAACAGCAGCAACAACGACAATATCGGACAAAATATATGGCAGATCACAGTTAGCAATTAGCAGATGAAGAATGCTTGTTGAAAAACATATTAGAGCACATGCGAATATCGCAAATATCAATAAATAGCGGAAAGAACACGAAAGATATTCAAAGATGTTGAAAACGGCACAAACATTCGATATAATACAAAAGTAAGCTTGCGCAAACAGATGACAGCGAGGTGTGCCAATATGTCCGATTTAATAAATGAGAACTATATCAGCATTGAAGATGCAGCGTTGTTTCTTAATATTAAGTCCGTTACTTTGCGAAAATGGATAAAAGATAAGAATGTACCCGCCCATAAAATCGGAAAACAGTGGAAATTTAAACGTTCCGAACTGGAAGAATGGGTAAAAAGCGGAAAGAGCGCAATGGAATAATATCTTCTATTTCGGAGGGAAAATATGTATCATTTGAATTCGTTTTTTGCCGGGATCGGCGGTTTTGATCTTGGCTTTGAAAAGAATGGATTTAAAACAGAATTTCTGTGTGAGATAAATCCTTTTTGCAACGAAGTGCTATCGACCCATTGGCCGGATGCCAAACGAGCAGAGGATATCTGCACAGTAAGTCCGGAAGACATCCCCCATGCAGAGGTTTGGTGTGGTGGTTTCCCTTGCCAAGATATATCCGTTGCCAGAGGAGCTTCCCAGCGGTTGGGTCTTGATGGTACAAGATCTGGTCTGTTTTATCAGTTTGCTGCACTGGTTGAGGAAAAGAAACCCGAAGTCGTTGTTATCGAAAATGTAGGAGGGTTGTTCAATTCAAACGGTGGACGAGATTTTGGCGTTATTCTTCAGCGAATGACCTCAATGGGATATGCAGTTGCTTGGCGCTTATTTAATAGTCGATACTTCGGTGTTCCTCAATCTCGCCCTCGTGTATATCTTTGTTGCTGGAAAGGAGATCCGGCAAAGGCAATGCGAGTCATGTTTGATGAGGCCGGCGCACATAAAACTGCAAACGAGCGGAAAGATTTTATAACTGAGGCTTCTGCTGTAGATGCCTATCCGAAGGTCCCAAAAGTAGCATATTGTCTGGCAGCTACCTCTGGTCGGCACACTGGCACGGATTGGAGCAGGACTTACATTGTGTGTGATGACGGTGTTCGGCGAATGACCCCAAAAGAGTATGAGCGCTTACAAGGTTTCCCGGATTTCTGGACATTACCAGAAGGGTATGATGTAAACGATGAAGATACGGATACACTGCGTTATACTGCGGTAGGAAATGCGGTTTCTGTTCCTGTTGTGGAATGGGTTGCAAAAAAAATAAACCATGAACTGAAAGCTAAATCATCGCTTTTCTCCGATGCTTATGCAAAAGAATATGTACCAGAGTTTGCAAAACAACAATGGGTTTTGGGTGTCTTTTCTGATGTTGACTATACCGATACTTCTTTGACTCACAAATGGCCTAAAGCTGGAATTGCATGGGAAAATAGGTATATTGGTGGAAATGTTGCTCCAACGCCTCAAAATCCAATAGAGTCCAGTCTTGTGGATATTGTTGAGCATGACCGCGTTAGCAGAAAATATTATTTGACACCGAATGCAGCTGAAGGAATACTCCGCCGTGTAGATAGCCAAGGCCGTAAACTTTTTGGACCATTGAGAACCGCATTAGAGATTGAAAAGAGAAAAAAGTAACATCGGAGGTGCAATATGGCTGACTTTACATTTGCAACCTTGAGGCTTGGTAAAACAAGTGTTGAGGAGATAAAGCGCATAAACTCAAAAACGGGTGGCGCTTCAACTGAACCATTTCCCATCTCAGTTGTATGTACTCAGATTCCGACCGATCTGGATGTTGGTGTCATTGTTTTTATTTGGCTTGGCTCCGACAACAGCAAGGGTATGGCAACTGAGTGGAAGCAAGGCTTTAAAGCAATCGGTAGAGTCACTTCTATTGCCAGAGGCGAAAAGTACAATGATGAAAGCACTACCGAGGTGGAAATCTTTTATGTCTTCCCCAATGCAATTAATAGACTGGATATCTTAAGGGATGCGGCAGCTGATTACTACCGTTGCTCCTCTATGCCCATTATCGGCCTTGACGACCATTCCAACCAGACAATTCGCATGTTGGAGTCGGGCGAGTTGAGCGACATAAATGCATTTTTCTCTGCTTTAAATTGTGTCTATAGAAATTTTAGCAAAGAGTTGCTTGAGATTGATCCGCGTTTTAATTCCATGTTCCATACCGCCGATGTAAAAGAAGATGATTATGAGCCCGCGTTTAAATCGTGGCTTGCTGGTGTAGTAAAAACAAACGGAACCCCTTATTCTGAAAATACAAGAAATCAGTACATAAGTGCGCTTAAGGCCATTTCTGGCTCATTCCCAGAAGCAGTTGTTCCATATACCTCAATTTTTGAGATTGCTGATGTGGCCACTTTTGATCGAAGTCAAGCTGCTATAAAAGCCGATAAAGGATATGATGCATTTAATAAGGCAAGAGGCAACGGCTCCCTATCAGCTGGTCTTGATTTGTACCGCCGTTTTCTAATGGAAAGAGTATCCTCCAATGATGTTGAATACCTTTCTGCCACCTGGTTCAGACTTGCCGCTGAAAAGTATGCTCAGGTGGATGCAGAGGCAAATGAGCTGTATCAGCAGTTTCAAAGTTTATATGCTCCGGAGAAATTACGCGCCCTCCCTGATGAAGACCTGTTGGGATATATTTTCCTCGGTGTAAATGATCGTAGTCTTTGCAACGCATTAGAGTTCGATGCCCAATATACACAGTTCGGTAGCATCGCCGGCGGAACTGCATATAAATACAATTTGTTCTATAGCAGAAACGAAGAAACCTGGAAGACCTCGTTTGGTGAAGGCGGTCAGCGTTCCGTTTCTCAAGAAGAAGCTCTTGAAATAGGCAAACAAATCCGTGATGCGCTGGTAGCTGGTGCTGATATTATTTCAAACCATGAAATGCTTGTAACGGTCAACGATTACAATGATTTACTGAATGGGTTGAATACGGCTATTCCGCAGTATATTACAAAAATGTGGTTCTTGAAGTATTACCACATGATGTTCCCACATATCCTGCCCAACTTTTACAATGAAGCATGGCAGAAGCATATTCTCTGTAATTTAAACATTGTTCCTTCTGATGCGCAGTTTATCCGTATGGGACAGATCAATGTTTTTGTAAATGAGTGTGGAATCTCCAATATTGTCTTTTCGAAAATCATCTTTGATAGCATAGGATCTCCGAAAACATTCTATCGAATTGGTACAGGTGACAATGGAATCTACTTTAACGAATGGCGCCAGAATAACTATGTTGCCATTGGCTGGAATGAACTGGGAGATCTCGCGGCTACCTACCAAGAGGATGTTGACAGCAAAGGAATAATTACTGATGCGTTAAAGAGCCAGTGGAATTATGATAACAGGCTGGCCTCGCGCAAATATGGTGAAATTAATAGTTTCTATTCAGCTGCAGCTGATACTACGTATGTAGTTGCTATGGCAGGGCAAAAAGTTCTTGCTATCGGCCTTGTGACTGGCGGTTATTTCTTTGATGAAACAAAAGAATATGGGCACTGCCGGCCTGTCCGTTGGCTCAAAGTATTTGAGAAAGGGAAAACACTTCCTGTCGAGGGCGAAGGTAAGCTGACTACTTTCTACGAACTGAAAAACAGCGAAAATATATGCTACCTGTATTCTCTTCTGCATGGTCGCGATGAAACTCCTAATGATGTTCCGGAGGAAGCCCCTGTAGAACAAATTCGCCCAATCAGCTTCAATACGGGTCTGATCAGTGATCAACCTCGCAACCGTATTCTCTTTGGCGCACCAGGCACCGGTAAGAGTTTTACTCTGAACCATGAAAAGGATGCCCTGCTTGCGGATGGCGGCGAGTACGAGCGAGTGACCTTCCACCCAGACTATTCCTATGCTAATTTTGTCGGTACATATAAACCTGTTCCTTGCAAGGATAGCGATGGTAAGGATGCTATCACCTATTCTTATGTGCCGGGGCCCTTTATGCGCACCTATGTGAAAGCGATTAAGAACGGCAGGACCGATGCACCCAAGCCCTTCCTGCTGGTAATAGAGGAGATCAACCGTGCCAATGTTGCGGCTGTGTTCGGTGATGTGTTCCAACTGCTTGATCGTGGTGATGACGAGGTCAGTGAGTATCCGATTCAGGCGTCCGAGGACATCAAAAGGTATCTGGCGGGAGAGCTCGGCGGCAATCCAGACGATTACTCTGAAATTCGCATCCCGGATAACATGTTCATCTGGGCTACTATGAACAGTGCTGACCAGGGCGTATTCCCGATGGATACTGCATTCAAGCGTAGATGGGACTTCACCTATCTGGGTATCGATGACAGCGAAGCCGGAATTGTCGGCAAAAAGGTCATCCTCGGACAGGGAGAATATCGCCGTATCGTGGAATGGAACGCACTCCGTAAAGCCATCAACAATGAACTTCTCACTTACAAGGTCAATGAGGATAAGCTGATGGGGCCGTATTTCATTTCCAAGAAAAATCTGCCAGAAAGCGAAATGATTGACCCCACAGTGTTTACTCGCATTTTCAAGAACAAGGTCATTATGTATCTGTTCGATGATGCTGCAAAACAGAAGCGTATTACATTGTTCGGCGGCTGTGATGAGAAGGCCAAGAACCAGTATTCCAAGATTTGCAGAGAATTTGATACCAAGGGCGTGTATATCTTCTGTGAAGGAATTAGCAGCCAATTTATTGATAATGGTCCAGAGGATGATGGGGAATGATTTCGGTATTTTTGCGAGAACAAAAACGCTATACACAGGAAGCCCTGGTTAAAGAGTTTCATTGTTCCGAGGAAAAGACTGTTCGCATTCTGAAGCGTCTGAAAGAATATGGTGTACTGAAGGCTGTAAAAGCGAATGACACACAGAAGGATCTCACTGATCTGTTGGATGAAGACATCGAAATTGCCGATGTCGAAGTCGGTGAAAACGAATACCTGTATGTGTTCACTTTTGTTGGGGTTATTACTATTGAGGGCCGTGTGCTGAAATGCTATCCAAAATATTTGCTCGATGCCACGGCCCCCAAAGAGGAACTGAAACAAGTCCTAAAAGTTCTTGAAAAGTACAATTCCAAGGAACAGATCATTCGTATGTACAACGATACGAGTGACAGCAGCGCATTTAATATGCTGGCTGTTATGTTGTTTCTCCTTCAGGATTATTTCGAGTATGGTGCTTATACCAACACACAGGATATTATCGAATCCAACGGAACTGGTGAAATTCTCTGGGATAGAACCATCAACGAAACTTTCACTCTCCTTAGCAACAATCGTCCGTATTACCCGGAATTACTAACCATGAAGCGGGTGAATGACGATTTCGACTTTTTCAAGCGTCTTCACGAATGTATCCTCACGCGTTGTACAGAGGAATTAAGAGATGCCGATCTGTTGGATTTATTCGATATTATGGGTGTCGATATATCCGATGAGGGCATTGAGGACTTCGGTGATAAAGATTATGTACTGGAGCGTATCGTCAAGGAACTCAATGTCCAGTTCAACACACGCAAGCAGCTTCTACTGAAAACGCTGTATGCCTATATAGCCAACAGCAGCGCACTGGATGATCTCGATTGCTTTAGCATGTTTGGCACAAACAGCTTCAACCTGGTATGGGAAAAAGTTTGCGCAGACGTAATGGATAACCAGTTACAGAAGCCAATCGGTGGCCTGCGGCTCCCTGTACCGTTGGCTGCGCAATATCGCGATTTGCGGCATAAGAAACTTATTGATTTGATTGATAAACCGCAGTGGTCCAGAACAACACCAACTGGTGAGTGCTTTGTGAAGCAGGCCGAGGATACTCTCATCCCAGATCTTGTTTCCATCGTGAAGATTGATGGAGAGTATCAGTTTATCATTTTTGATGCCAAGTACTACAACATCCAATTGGAACACAACAAAAAGCTGCGTGGCCAGCCTGGTATTGAATCCATTACCAAGCAGTATCTGTACCAGTTGGCATTCAGACCTTTTGTGGAGGCCCATCAAATCAGCACAGTACGGAACTGCTTCCTTATGCCGACTGCGTCGAAGGAGATAATCGAAAAAGGTGCTGTATCCCTGGCTATGCTGAGTAAGTTGGGGCTACAGGATATTCAGGTGCGCCTTTTGCCTGCAGAAACCATGTACCGCCATTATATTGACCATACTAAAATGGATATTTGTACACTGAATTTGTAAAACGAATGGCAACGCATTCCGCAAAAGACATTTCTACAAAAATATCACCCCATCAGATCTCTAATATGCAGAGAGATGCGGCTGAGCAAATCGGAGAGCTTATGGAAATAGCCGCTGCAAAGTTTTGATCACTTAGGCGTATCAGTTTTTAACAAGCAATAAACAAAGATAACCGCTCGCTGAATTCCGAAGATATTCAGCGGGCGGTTACTCGTCCGTGGGGTCATCCGAAATCATGCCGACTGCCGCCGCCGGAACCCAGCGCTTCAAAGGCACAGACGATCTCCTCAATTTGCTGAAAGCATTCGCTGTCTGCCAATGCGTCGTCCTCAATGATGGCCTTGATCTTAGCCAGGGCCTTGTAGCATTCCAGCTCCACGATTTTTATTACATCCGTGTTGACGAGTTCCGGGAAGGAGACCTGAACTTTTTCGTTTGCCAACACATGACAGAGGATTTCCTGATACAGCTCCATGCAACCACCGCCTTAGTACTTATAAGTTCTACAATCAACATTCTAATGAAAATCTGCGGTATCGTCAATAGTATCAATCAGTACTAAAGGCGGTGGGCGGTATGTTATTTCAACGACTGAGAGATTTGCGGGAGGACAGGGATCTGCGGCAGGAGGATGTGGCGGAAATCCTGGGAATCAGCCAGACGGTGTATTCCCGCTACGAGCGTGGATTTCAGACCATTCCTGTGATTCATCTTCTGAAATTGGCGGATTACTATAAGGTGTCCACCGATTATATCCTGGGGCGGACCAACAACAGCAAGCCATACGATGTGAAATAGAGTATTTCAATTAAAAAGTTTAACAAAAAGAAGAAAAACCGCCTGAACAGGCGGTTTTTCTGACCAATAATGGTCCGAGTGGGGAGACTCGAACTCCCGGCATCTTGCTCCCAAAGCAAGCGCGCTACCAACTGCGCTACACCCGGATATGAAATTTTCCAATTGTGGTCAAACATGTGGTCAACGCCGATTTTTGACCAGTTACCGGCGACGGGGAAAGTGCTGTCAGCCCAACTGTCCCAAGGCTTTCCGGGTTTTCCGAGGGCTGTGGCTCGAACTCCGGCCTCACGCTCCCAAAGCAGGCGCGCTACCAACTGCGCTACACCCGGTTATGGAATTGTTTTATCTGTGGTCTTTCATGTGGTCATGGCCATTTTTTGACCACCAGCTTTTCTAAAATCCTTCCCGCTTCTGGTAGTGTCCCAGCGGGTTGTGGGGTTGGGCTTTTTCCCTCATGGATGGGCAAGGTATGCTCCCCAAAAACGTGGTAGAAAGGCGCACGGAGAAAGTTCCGCATTCCTCCGTGTGTCCCTTTTATTTTACCGAGTTTTGCGCGTAAGTCAAGTCCGATCTTTCATCTCCTGCCGGCAGAGCTTGATCCCGGCAATGCCAACAGCAAACACAAACCAGAAAATGCACATAACTCTGGGATAGTTCCAAAGATAATCCGCAAGACCGCACACCATCGCACCGCACATAGCGGCACAGGCCCCACAGGTAATGGTTCGGGCTGCGGAGGGCCTGCAGTGACGGACAGTATGGGCAGTCTTTTTAATATTCCACAACATGGCGCTCACGAAGCCTACAATCCCCAATAATCCGGCCTCGATCCAAACCTCCAGGAAGAAGTTATGAGCATGCACAAAAGGCGCCTGGGCATGGTAAAGATTGAAGTCCGAAATATACGCTTGCGTAGCAGCTGTTCCCAGTCCCGCGCCGGAGATAGGAGACTTTCGGATAACTTCAATAGCCGCTTCATACAGCGGGATCCGGCTGGCTGTGGAGCTGTCCGATGTATTGGTAATCGTCAGGATCCGGTGCCAGATCGTATCCGGCAGGAACGGGACACAGAGAATGCTCAGCACCACAAAAGCCGGAATCAGCTTGGGTTTCCACAAAAACACCATGACCACCATGGCGCAGGCCATGCCCACCCAGCTGGCCCGGGAATACGTCATGCCCAGCGCTATGATTCCCACCGCAAACACACCGCAGGCCACCAGCCGGGAGAACGGACGCCGGGAGCACAGAATCAGTGCCAGCACCAGCGGCAGCAGCAGGATCAGGACTTCTGCAAAGGTATTGGGATTATCAAAATAGGACTCCACACGGCCGGGCATTCCCTCATTGACCGTCAGATCCACATAGGACTCGTTGACCTCCACACCCTGGATCCGCTGATAGACGCCATACAAGGAGGACACCAGTACGCAGAAACCTCCACCGGCTACCAGCCGCTTGAGATCCTCCGTGTACCGCACGGCACTGACCGTCACCAGCACACACAAGGCAGCGGAGATGTGATACACCAAAAACCGCAGGGATAGTGACGGCACATAGGAAAACGCCACTGCCAGGAACATGGAGCCAAAGAGCACCAGGGGATAAAAACCGATGGACCGCACATCCAGCCGGAATGACCGGGTGTGCATAGCACCGGCGTGGAAGAGCACCAGTAAAAACGCAAACGCCATCAATGTATAGGCGTTATTCCAGCGTGAAAACGGGATCACCCAGAGCAGCATGATGAGCCACGACTGTGCGATGGCTGTTTCATCCCCCATGACAAAGGCCAGCCGGGAAAAGAAGCTGTCCGCAAAAGTCAGCTGCAGTGCGCTGTACAGCCGGTGCAACAGCCAGGCAGGGAAATTGATGATGCCGCTCAAAAGCCGGCACAGGAAACTGTCCTCCCAGGCCCGGGCCACCACGCCCTCCCGGCACAGCACCCGCAGCAGGGCGCTGGTATCGATCTGGCGGTTGCACCAGCTCCCCGCAGCAGCCAGACAGCGGTGCAGCGTACTGTCATAATAGACTCCACAGAGCACCGCCCACAGGTGATAGATATAACTCTCGCGCAGTAACATGCTAAAATAGCTCCTCTTTCAGATTCGGTTCTTCAGGCGGTATATCTGTGCCAGCAGAAAGAAATGCTTTTTTCTCACCAGATCCGCCACCAACCGCTTGTTGGAGTTGAGACCCTCGGGCTTCAGCGTAGCAATGGCCCTGGCCATATCCGGCTCGGCGCACAGCGCTTCCACCGCCTTTTGCCGCTCCCGGAGTGTCTTGGGATTTCCCTTTGCAAATTCGTTTCCAACGGCAATCAGCAGCCCCGCCCAGTTGGTGTTCTCCCGCCACTGGGGACACTCCGACTCCAACTGATACCGTGCAGCCAACTCCTCCTTGCGCTCCATATAACGGCAAAACACCTTCCGGAAATCCTTCATATATTTGTGGGTGGCAGAGGCGGGATTGAAGAGATAGCGGTACAACGGCTGATCCGTTACCGCCAGTCGCCTGGCATTGCAGAAATACTCCATCAAGAACAGCTCGTCCTCCAGATAGGCGCCCTCGAAGGTGATACCAACTTTCCGGATGATCTCCGTAGAATACAAAAAGCGCCAGATGAATCCGTTGAGCACCGGCTGGCGGAGCCGCTCACCAAGCAGCGGCAGTACGATCCCCTTGCGGATGCCCTGCTCATCATAAACAGCCGGGGGAAGCAGCAGCTCCGCCTCCTCCCTGCCGTCCGGCCACAGATTCCAGTGGGCGCACCCGGCAGAATCCGCTCCTGCCCGCTCCCGCAGGTTCCACAGCGTCTCCAGACACTGGGGCTCGTAGCGGTCATCCACATCCAAAAAAGCGATATACGGGCTCCGGGCCTCAGCAAGGCCCAGATTCCGCGCCTTGCTGACACCCTCGTTTTTCTCTTTGTGGAAGACCCGGATCCGGTCATCCCCGGCAGCGCACGCATCGCAGATAGCCGGGGAGCCATCCGTACAGCCGTCGTCCACGAGCAGCATCTCCCAATCGGAAAACGTCTGATGGAGCACGCTCTCCACGCATGCTTTGAGGTATTTCTCCGCCTGATAGACGGGAACAATCACAGAGATCTCAGGCACACGATCACTCCTTCGCACCTGCCGGTCTGGTTGATATTATTATGGCTGTAACAGAGGTATTGTACCGCACTTTACCGGGAAGGTCAACCTGCGCTGGAACCATCCGGCCCTGCTGCTCATCCATGTCCGCGCAGCTCGTTCCAGATATCCCACAGCAGGCCGCCGGGGTGATGCTGCCTGCGCTCCATGGCGGCCAGGGCCTCCCTAGCCTCCTGATAGTCCTGCTTGGCAGCCGCCCGGTACCACTTTGCCGCTTCCTCCCGATCCCGGGCCACGCCCTTTCCGTGCTCCAAACACCAGCCAAGACTGAACTGCGCCCGGGGATAGCCCTGTTCCGCTGCCCGGCGATACCACCGCACCGCCTCTTCCCAACTCTGCTCTACGCCTTGACCGGCCTCATAGAGGCAGCCCAGGTTACACGCGGCGATGCGATCCCCCCGTTCCGCGGCCGCCCGGTACAGCTCCGCCGCCCGAACGGGATCCCGCTCCACGCCCTCGCCGTATTCATAGCACACGCCCAGGTTGCACATGGCGTGAAAGGAGCCGGCATCCACGGCCTTTTGATACCACATGGCAGCAGCAGCCGGATCCTTTTCCACACCGCTTCCCTGCCGGTACAGGACACCCAGGCAAAACATCCCCCGGGCCTCTCCCTGCTCCGCAGCCCGGCGGTACCAGGCTGCCGCGGCGGTGGAGTCCTGCTCGACACCCTTGCCGTACTCATAACACCAGGCCAGATTGCACTGGGCGCTGGCCAACCCCTGTTCCGCGGCGGCACGATACCACTTCACCGCCTCCTCCCAGTTCTGCTCCACGCCCTCGCCGCTTTCATAGCAGTACCCCAGGCAGCACTGGGCGTCCTCGTCTCCCTGTTCCGCCGCCGCGCGATACCAGGCAGCCGCCTGCCGGAGATCCACAGGCACGCCCTTGCCCCGCTGGTAGCAGAGGCCCAGGCAAAGCTGCCCCCGGGGATAGTCCTGCTCTGCCGCCGCGCGATACCATTTCACCGCCTGGGCAAAGTCCTGCGTCACGCCTTTTCCATACTCGTAGCACCAGGCCAGGTTGCACTGGGCCCGGGGATAATCCTGCTCCGCCGCAGCCCGGTACCACTTGACGGCCTCGCGCCAGTTCTGTTCCACACCCTGACCCGTCTCGCAGCAATATCCCAGGCAGCACTGGCCGGCGGGGCTGCCCAGTTGGGCGGCACTGCGGTACCAAAAGACCGCCCGGGTCACATTCTGGGCAACACCGGTGCCAAATTCCAGGCAGCGCCCCAACTCCGTCTGCGCCGCAGGATAGCCCAGCCACGCCGCAGAGCGATACCACTTCACTGCCTCCTGGAGGTTCTGCTCCGTACCGCTTCCCTGTCGGTAGGCGTCCCCCAGCAAAAACTGCGCCCGGGGAAAGCCCTGCCGCGCCACCTTGAGGAAGCATTCCAGGGCCTTGGCGGGATCCACCGGCACGCCTACGCCGTTTGCATAGCAGTACCCCAGGTTTGTAAGGGCCGGGAGATAGTCCCGGGCCGCCGCCTGGGCATAGAGCACCACTGCGTGGGTAGGATTTGCCGCCACGCCCACACCGGTCTCCAGGCACCAGCCCAGATTGGTCAGGCCGGACAAGCTGCCCATAGCTGCCGCCCGCTGGTAGCAGGCCAGGGCGTCCGGATCCCGGCCGCTGTCCACCGCCTGGTTTCCCAGCTGCACCCAGTCGCCGCCGGAGAGCATCTCCTCCTCCACTGGCACAAAGAAGGTACCGCCGCAGCGGGGGCAGGTATCCGGC
>PPYF01027574.1_pt1 | contig 20956 bp, 21 predicted proteins | sample 1559871 | NCBI WGS metagenome assembly PPYF01 (sample SAMN08240021, study PRJNA423297) | Human gut metagenome, whole genome shotgun sequencing project.
TTGCAATTAGGCAAGAATCCATGTCGATTTTTTATGCCTTTATCTCTCCAAATCAGTACTTGCGAAACTTAAATTATATTATTATCAAATGTTTGGCCATTTGCTTGACTATCGCTTCATACCGCCTCAAATGGCGCGGTTTGTTTTGCCAAAAGCAAACATAACACACCCGACTCGCTCATATACGGCATCTTACCCACTTTTCAACGAGGACGAGTATTAAAAGAAAAATAATCTCATATTTACCTGATACACGGGATAAGCAAAATTTAATTTGTTTGTCCCGTGTTGTTTTATGACCTCAGATGTCGCAGTTTGTTTGTCCACTTTTCATTACGCTCGACGTAACTTGTTGACATCTCGCAAGGTGACGTCTTTTCAATGAAGGCGAATATCGTCTGATTTAATATTTATTAATCTCGATGGGCTGTATTTTGCACACGTTGAATCGTATTTTTGCGCATCAATAATTCCATCATGGCGAAACATCAGACCATATCTTTGCGAAACGACAATGGAACGGAAGTCTTGGCGCAGACTCCTTTGATTGTATCGGCAAGCAGGGCTACTGACATACCGGCGTTTTATACCGACTGGTTTTTCCGACGGCTTGACAACGGCTACCTCAGGTGGCGGAATCCTTTCTCTGGGCAGGATAGCTATGTTTCATTCGCGAATACACGCTTCATCGTTTTTTGGTCAAAGAATCCTGCGCCTCTGTTGTCTCATCTGTCCACGCTTAAAGAGCGTAGGATCGGGTGCTATATACAATATACTCTTAATGATTACGAGGCCGAAGGACTTGAACCAAATGTTCCCACTTTAACGCAACGGATTAATACTTTCCGTCGACTCGTTGATGCTCTCGGCATGGGAGCAGTAGTATGGCGTTTTGATCCGCTTATTCTTACTGACAGAATAAACATAGATACTTTACTTCGAAAAATCGCACGCATCGCCGATGCCTTGGTCGGCTATACGGAAAAACTCGTTTTCAGTTTCGCCGACATCGAATCGTATAAGAAAGTATCGCGCAATCTTCGACAAAACGGCATCAATTACCGTGAATGGGATGAAGACTCGATGTGCGAATTTGCATTGCGCCTATCGACGTTGAACCGTGATAACTGGGATTTCAGACTGGCGACGTGCGCCGAACGCATTGACCTTTCGGAATATGGCATCGAACATAACCGCTGCATCGACTCGGAACTGATAAGCCGTATTGCTCCCGATGATGCTGTTCTGCAAAATTTCCTTTATAACGCCGGGGCCGATAGCGGCCAGCGCAAAGCCTGCGGCTGCATTCTCTCAAAAGACATAGGCGCATACAACACCTGCCCACACGGCTGCCTTTATTGCTATGCCAACACCTCTCCGGCCTCAGCATTTGCAAATTATAAGAGAGCACTCGCCAATCCACCTACTGACTCCATAATTTAACCTATGAGCTACATAATAGGCAACACGCGGTAGGAGAATGAAAGAATTCGGCAAAAAGTTCCGGACTATAGTTGGCATACAAATTAGAGAAGCATACCGATGATTGAGACAAACCATATAGTTGACCAATATACATCAGTTCATATTATTGACATTTCACGCTCGAATAGTTGCATTATTTTGCACTATTGTAATGGGCTCATGAAACTTCATCACAACAATAATCGTTAAAGCGTGTTATAGATATAGAATGAAGATTCTATGACACGAGCCATTGCGACAATATCATGTTTAATAGCGACTCTGACTCTATTTCTTGTTCCTACTCAGGGAGAGTGCTGTGAGACTCCTGAGGTTGAATTAGAGCCGGAGATTGAATATTGTGTTGTAGCCAGCAGTCTGCCTCAGCCGCAATTGACCGCGAAACTGCCGGAACTATCGTTGGCGTCAGAGATAGCGAGGCCCCATGTTTGCCTATATGTAAAGATACAGAAACTCATTTTTCATCTACCGGCAAGAATTCTTAACTGTGTGTTTCGTGAATAATCCGGTATAAGTTGACTCTCCCTCTATATCAACCGAAGGTATTTTCGTATGCCTCCGGCAGTATTAACTTATACATATATTCATGACACTCATATTATTATATCTTTTGGGAGCTCTTGGAGTATCCTTTCTTTGCTCCGTGCTTGAAGCCGTGCTGCTATCTACTCCCGTATCATTTATCTCGATGAAAGAAAGTCAAGGGGTTAAGGCCGCATCTCTGCTGATGAAGTACAAAACAAATATTGACCGTCCTGTCGCAGCAATCCTGACGCTTAACACTGTTGCGCATACCATAGGCGCGGCTGGCGTAGGATCAGAATCGGTCAAAGTGTTCGGGGAAGCCTATTTTGGCATTATCTCCGCCATTCTCACACTGCTTATTCTCGTGTTATCGGAAATCATCCCGAAGACAATAGGCGCATCATATTGGCGGACTCTTGCCATGTCATCTGCAAAGATTATCAAAGTCCTGATAGTCATAGCATATCCACTGGTGTGGCTTTCGGAATTGCTCACCCGTTGCGTTTCGCCTAAAATACAACCTTTGACTGTAAGTCGAGAGGAAGTTGCAGCAATGGTCAATGTAGGTACTGACGAAGGCGTTATCGAAGATGCAGAGAACAAAGTCATCCAGAATTTTCTAAAGCTCTCTAATGTGAAAGCTGAGGACATTATGACACCTTATGTAGTTGTTGCCTCTGTCTCGACCAACACTACCATGAAGGAGTTTTACGATAACAAGACCCTTGCCCCCTTCTCACGCATTCCTGTTTTTGAAACAAGCCGTGAATTCATCGTCGGTTACGTCCGCAGGGCGAATGTGCTTGAAATGCTTACACAGGATAAATTTACCGTGTCGTTACACGACATTGTGCGTCCGATTCCATTCTTTATGGAGAAAACCAAAGTCTCGGACATATGGCAAAGAATGCTTCAGGAGAAAGAACATATTTCGGTAATAACCGATGAATATGGCTGTATGCGTGGCATTGTGACTATGGAAGACGTAATTGAGACAATGCTCGGAGTTGAGATTGTGGATGAATGCGATACAACCGATAATCTTCAGGCTATGGCCCGTAAGAAATTCACTCCGGAAGCAGTGCGATATATCCTGTAGGAGATCATGCTTGGCAGATGATGTTTGTTGTCGGCCAAACCTTTTGATCAATTATGTCATGTCTTATATTCGTTCGCCCCACTTTCTTTTTGATATAAAAATCGCCCGGCCACAAGACATAAACAATTAATATTAAAGCGATTGACGAGTAACGGAATAAACTTGTCAATCGCTTTTTATATCTTTTCGCTATAAAATATAGCCGTTGGCAATCAAAATCTTACGAGGTTGGGAGTTGTTTGACTAAAATCTTTCCAGTATGCTGACGCTTGAGAATATCGAGGATGGTTATTTTAATCAAGTTCCCTTTGGCCGATAGCTATCCGAGCCTGCCATACGTTCCCCTCTCCATAAAGAAATTTCTATGAATTTGGATATCGCAATTTATCGCAATTTATCAAAATTTTGCGATATTCTCCCATCCCATCTATACCTGTTTAATGTATCTGTGCCTCGGTTATCTCGATGGCGCAACCCAATTCGCCCAATCATGTGGAGGCGATGGCCGCGACCGCTCACTATCGTGAGATCGCAAAGAGGATGAAGATGACCACCGCTTCACTTACCGCTGCATGATGCAAGCTCACCGAATGATGAAATCATCTCAGCCCAAACGGAATATGGGAGGCAAAAGATAAAATTTTTCTATAGCTAATAGCGATATTCTCACAAAATTTTGATAAATTTGCAATTGCAAGTCCTTGGCTCGCACGACATTTTTGAAAAATAAGAAGCGTTATGCTCATCTTGTAAACTGAAAACGTAGGACTTTTTCAAAATGATGCAAGAGATAGCATAGTAGTTCTCACGCATTAGCGTGGGCTACTATTGTTACATTTGTATCAATTGGTTTCCTAGGACCTTCAGTTTATACGTAGCATAGTTGCTTACGTATTCTTTTATATAACGTCTTTTGAACCAAAAGGTAACATAATCAAGATATTCCACATATTTTATACAGCTCATTTTTATGAAAAAAATTGTATGTATTTTTTTGTCATTTTTAATGACATTGACAGGTCATTCTGTTATACTATTTAATAAACATAATAAGGTCGATATGTCAAAAAAACGAAGTTGGACATATGAACACTTCTTTTCACCATCGAAGGATTCAGTTGGGATATATGATTCTAATAAAATAGAATTAATTCCTTTATCCAAAGGATTTGATAGAATTGAATTCCTAAACGATAGCATATATTGCGGTTTTTTAGGTTGTTTTTCAAAACGTTCTTCTGAAAGGATGTTGACTATAATTGATTTGTATGGACAAGAGATTAATAAACCGATTGAGGTACCAAATAACAGTTGTATATATTTTAAACGCACTTTAGATAACAAATTCTATTTTGAATTGAGATATCTTGAAGGAGGAGATATCAGAGGGCCCATTGGGACAGGTATGACGGCGATTATAGACGTGAATGGAGATGTTATTGTACCTTTTTGTTCTAACGATATTAATTATGACAACAATAAAAATGAATTTTATATTCAACCATCATTAACCTCTAACGAATTGGAAAATATAACCTTAGCTAAGTACTGCGACAAAAAGTATGATGATGTGCGTCCTCGCAAATATCTTAACGTAAAACTAAACGATTGTTATAAATATGAATATTATCGCAAAATTGGCGAGGATATAATGGGTCAGATTGATACGAATATGAAATCACCACCTGTTTTTTCTACAAATTATATAGAAAAGAATGGCTTCTCATGGACAAAATTAGAAAAAGGTTATGGCTTGCCTGGTCATGACAAACATTTTGGTGCAATTAATATTCAAGGGGATACAATAATACCTCTTTCGTGGGATATTGATGAAATTAAGTATAAAGACATAACCCATAATATGGGCTATTTTGAGATATGGAAAGGAGTAAACGTTGGATTGATATCATTACAAGGGAATATCATTATACCAATTCAATATAACACGATTCAATTCAAACCTATTGATAAAATTGGAGGTCTTTTTAGTGGGATAAATAATAAAGATAAAAGCTCAATTCATGACATAAATGGCAATGAAATTGTAAAACAGATGGATGAAGTAAGCTATAAAGAGCCAAACAAAGGTGATATTGGTTATCTTTTGGCAAAAAGAGATGATCGCTATGGTGCATATGATATATATGGAAATTGCATAGTACCTTTAGGGACAAAAGGTGATGGATTGTATTATGGTGAAAAGGGATTTTACTTTGAAAATGACAGGAATTATTTAGGCATTCAGATAGATGAATATGGAGCTGCCGATTACAGTTTAAGAGAAGAATGGGATAGACAAGCGAAAAAAAAAGAAGAAGAACGCTGTAGAAAGAAAGAGCAAAGACGCAATTTTTGGACTAATTTTGGTAATGCTTTAGCTCAATCAGCGTTGGGCTATTTAGGCATGCAATCTCAACACATGATGCCGATGGGCGCGAGATACAATATGCCTTCCTATACTCAGACAGCGGGACCTCTTGCTCAGCAAATGTCTCAGCCCGGATATTTCAACAATGTTTATCAAGAGCTCATGTTTACTTCAATGGCTCAAGTTCAACAGCAAGAAATGTGGGAATATAACCAAGCGCGTCAAGGAGCTTTAGCCATGGGTAAAGATTTGACTCTTGATGAATGGAGGCTTCAACAGGGGGCTGCTCTCATGGCTTTAAAAGAACAGGGCATTGATCTTGTGGCTGAACAGAATGAACGAAATAGGCAAGCTAATCGTGAATGGAGAGAATCTCTGGCTCAAGACTCGAAAGACAGATTACAAAGAATCAAAGATTATAATCAGATGAAGTATGGAACCTCTTCGAGTTCTTCCTCGAGTTCATCCACAAATAGAAAGACTGGGCAGCTCAGTCATTCCACCTCCCAAGGGAATTCTAATCATAAGACGACAAGCCATCCACAGGCATTTACAAGCAGAAATAATAGTTTTTCGAACGCAAATACTCAGACAAAACCCAACGATAGTCACCAGCAATATAAGAATGGAAATAAGAATGTCAGTTCTTCTGACTACACTTACATTCAACGTGTGACATTATACAGGCAAGACGGGAGTACGTTCAGAGTGGCAAAACAAAATGCAGAACTATATGAAAAGGGAGCTACAGAATATATCAAAATCGGTGGAACATTTTTCCCGGCACAGAACCCGGGAAAAGTGACAGGATACAGAAAGCGAATAGTCTATGGCGGAGTTGGCTTATATTATAATTAAAGCGATTATGCCTTAGGATAGCATCTGGTTAATGCAATCGCATTTCATCACCTTATATAGTAAAGTTTGCTTGTCTAATCGAGGCGTAATTCAGCTAACCATCTGATGATAAATCCATTCGCCGCTCTTCAACGAAGACGAGTATTGATCTAAAAAGCGCCCGATTCCAAGGTATAAAATTAATATTAAAGCGATTGACGAGTAACGAAATAAACTTGTCAATCGCTTTTTTGTTCAATAATCCGTGGATGAGAAAATTATCGGTGTGTGATAAGCTTATTGATCTGAATGTTTTCACAATCTAACTTTACAGTAAAGAACTGCGACAGCTCCATTTTGCAAGCCGCGATGCGTCGGCGGCCTAACGGCCGTCGACGAGGGGGAGGTAGTCGCCGTAGCCTTCGGCGGCCATCTCTGAGGCAGGGATGAAGCGGAGGGCCGCGCTGTTGATGCAGTATCTCAGGCCTCCGGTCGAGCGCGGGCCGTCGTTGAACACGTGGCCGAGATGGGCGTCGCCGACGGCGCTGCGCACTTCGACGCGCCGCATACCGTGGGAATTGTCGGCGTGCTCAGTCAGCACGTCGGGCGATATGGGGCGGCTGAACGCGGGCCAGCCACAACCGGAGTCGAACTTGTCAGACGATACGAACAGCGGTTGCCCGGTAGTGATGTCGACATATATTCCGGGCCGAAATTCCCGGTCATACTCGTTAACGTAGGGCCGCTCGGTAGCGTTGAGCTGCGTAACGGCATACTGCTCGGGTGTCAGCCGACGCCGCAGTTCCTCGTCCGCCGGCTTGCGGTATCGGCCGGCAGTCTTACCGGGATGTTTCAGCGACGGATCTTCGGCCTTCGCGGCCATCTTCATCAGGGCCGGATCGATATGGCAGTATCCCCGCGGATTCTTCACGAGATATTGCTGATGATAATCCTCAGCCGCATAGAAATTCTCAAGAGGCTTGATCTCCACTGCTATCGGGCCGTCATACCGCGACCTCTGCCGGTCGACGGCCTCGTCGATGACCGCCCGGTCGGTGCGATCACTGTAGTATATCCCCGTCCGATACTGTGTGCCGACGTCATTGCCCTGACGATTCAGGGCAGTCGGATCGATCGTCTTGAAATACAGATCAACAAGGAACGGCAGTGACACAACCTCGGGGTCATAGACCACCCTGACGGTCTCGGCTGCCCCGGTGGCTCCCGTGCACACTTCGCGATAAGAAGGTGAGACGGTCAGGCTGTTGGCATATCCGGCCTCGGTAGCTTTCACTCCGGGAACCAGTGAGAAGAAATGTTCCGTTCCCCAGAAACATCCTCCGGCAAAATATATCTCTTTCATGTCGTTATATATTGTAGTCTGATGTCGGTCTGATCCACGCTCTGCGACAGAACATCCGCAGAGCAGCATAAGCGTCGTTATCATGAACATCAAGCGCATCACAATCTCAACGTCTGGCCCCGCGCCGCTGTTCGCCGCACGCTGATATTTTGGACGAATGAACTATCGGGCACTTGGATTCGTTTTAGATATGCTATGGAACACAAAGTTGACATAAAACGCGCCTACGACGCCGCCTCTGCAGGCGACGGATTCAGAATATATATAGACCGCCTCTGGCCGCGGGGATTGTCGCACGAGACATTTCATTACGACCTGTGGGACAAAGAGATCGCGCCGTCGACCGAACTTCGGGAATGGTTCCACACGTCGCCCGACAGCCTGTGGCCCGAATTCGTCAGTCGCTACAAGGCCGAGCTCAACGCCAATCCGGCGTTTCAGGCCATGCTCCGGACGATCGCCGACAAGCCGAAGGTGACGCTGCTATATTCCTCTCACGACCGCGCGCATAACAATGCCGTAGTGGTTGAGGAACTTCTTGCCGGCGCCGGCTGGCAGCCGACAGAGCCAGAGTGATTTTCTCAGACAACTATAAATAACACACAACTATGTTAAAGACAAGTTACAAATTCGGAGAGGTGCACAACCTGTTGTCTCAGGTCTATGCGGGCCCGGAGAATGTAGAGTTCAGAAGTATTTTCGACAACACCAACGGCGGAGTGTCGCTGCTCGCCTTCCGCAAAGGGCAGATTCTCGCCCGTCATGTTGCCCCGGCCGAAGTCATGGTCTACGTTATCGAAGGACAGATTGAGTTCACCATGCTCGACACCCCCCACACCCTGCGTGCCGGCGAATTCATGCTCGTAGGTGAAGGCGTGCCCCACAGCGTAGTAGCTGCCGAAGACTCGAAAGTAATGCTCGTGAAGGTAAAATCCGACAAATAAAAATCATCTATAACGAAGGAGACGGCCGGTTCGGTCGTCTCCTTCTTTATTGTCGCCTGTAGCTGACGCGCGCCTGATACATCTGCTCCTTTATGCCGCCCCGGCGCAGGAAATCTTCCTGAAGCCGGTCGAGAAGCTTGCGCAGAAAAACATCAGTCTGATGAATGAGCGTGATTGCGATGTTGGCTATCGTTTCATCGGAACGGTGTCGGATAGCTTCCGAATAGTAGGCCGAATCATTATGGCTTGAACAGACCCGACGGGTAATGGCCGCCTTTTCTGAGTTAACGTCCCATTTGATCAGATTTCTGACCCTTAGATAGTCCTCATAGTCCAGCAGAAGCTCCTGAAGGCTTGCCCGTGCCACGTTAATCAGTTTTATCTCGGTTTCGGCCGAAGTCGTGCCGGCGGCTGAACCTTCGGCAATATTCTGCCTGCCGCTTCGGGCAGCCTGAATCATCTGATCGATGGTTCGGTCACTCTTTTCCAGATATTTGTGAGCGAAGTAATAAGTAATATCATAGATACACTCGGTTTTCTGAAAAACTATCAGGTTTCGGAAGTTACCCTTTTTCGGCAGAAAAGTGTCGGCCATTGCTTTTTAAGTTGATTGATTATTAGACCTATTAGGCCAATTAGACTAATTCCGGAGAGCCGGACGCCTATAGGCCCTATAGTCGGGTTATTTTTCGCAAAGATAGCAATCTTTGCGAAACAACGGCCCCCTCCGCGCCGGTTATTCGGCGCGGAGGTAATCGACTGGGTTGCTGCTGGCTACACGCCTGGCATTCAGCGCTACTACAGCAACTATCAGGGCGAGCAATATCAGAAGACAGCCGGCCATGGTCAGTGGCGACAGCGAAACCTGTTCGGTAAACTGCGAGAGCCAGTTGCGTCCGATTATCACTGCGGCGATTCCTCCGCAGAGCAGCGACGGCGCCGCTACACGCATAATGTCGCGGCAGAACAGCCGCAGTATCTGCCCGACGGTCGTGCCGTTGACCTTGCGTATGGCTATCTCTTTGGCGCGCCGCTGCACCTCGTCGGCCGTATAGCCTATCAGGCCCACTATAGCTATGAGAAGTATAGCCACACCGGCCGCCATCACCGAGAACCCGAAACGCTTGACCGGCGCCGACAGCGCCTCGACGCGCGTCTTATAGGGAACAAGATATTTATTGTTTCCGAATTTGTCGACAATCTTCTGTGCCTCGGCGAGGGTTTCGGGCGTGAGCTCGCCGAACCTGACGTAGACGTTCTGGCGCACTGAGGTTGCCGGAAACAGCACTCCCGCACGCGGATCGGCATAGTCGTTGTTATATCCGCCGCGCCTTATGTCCTTTATGACACCGCAGATGGTGAATTCTATCGAACCGCCGTCACCGCTGTGCTCCGTTATGCAGAACCGCTTGCCAACGATATTGTCGTCTTTGGCTCCGAAGTGGGTCTTCATGACGTCGATAAACCGTTCTTCGACAATAACCTGATTCACGGTCGTATCGGCATTCTCCCTGAATGTGCCCCCCTGCACGAACTCCATTCCCATAACGTCGAAAAGATTGGCGTTGGCCCAGTACATGTCGGCGACATTGACCTGATTGTCCTTGCGCGGGTCGTCGTGAATCCAGACATTATTGCCCGATGCTCCATAGGTAAAGTCCTGATCGGCCGACGTCACGGCGTCGACGCAGCCGAGGCGCGAGAGCTCGGCGACCATAGCGCCGCGCTCATTATCGGGCATCGTCCCTAAATAGACCGAAGCGATATTCCCACTGTCGTAACCCATATCGCCGTGGCTCATCATGCGATACTGGCGGAACACGAGCACGAGCAGGCAGAACAGCAGACCGGCGGCGAAGAACTGAACCGAAAGCAGCGCAAGTTTCCAGACCCGGCGCCTGCGCGGATTATGTCTGAACACGTTTGAGACAGGGGTCTTGCAGTACATCCACGCCGGAACGACACCCGTTATCACAAGCAGACCCAAAATAACACATCCTTCGACGAGCCACACCCGTCCGCTCGAAAGCAGATCAAAGACGCTGTAGCCGAGCAGCATCTCACACTGGTCGGACAGGCAGAGCACTATCAGCACAGCGAGGACTATAGCCACAGCGAGAAAGAACAGGCTCTCGCCCATTATGCGGCCGAATATGGCGGCGTTGCCCGTGCCGTAGCATTTGCGCACGGCCATCTCGCGGCTGCGCCGGCCGAACTGGCCGATCACGATAAGGAGATAGTTGAGCGACGCACTGACGAGGATTATGAATGCCAGAATGCTGAGCACCCATATCATTGTCCTGACACTTTCCTGCGCGGTATAGACGTCGGTCAGCGGCATCAGCCCGAAATTCATATGGAACACCTCAATGGCCTCGGGGGGAAGCTCTTTCCGTATCATACGGTCGATATAGGGGCGGACATCTTCGGCGGTCGCTCCGTCGACAAGGCGCACATAGCTCTTGTAGCGGTCGTTGCCGACCCAGTTTTCCGTTCCGTCGCCCATGAAATTTCCGATCGAAGGCATCGAAAGATATATGGCGTTGGTGAATGTCGAGTTGACAGGAAAATCTTCATAAATTCCGTCGATCATTACGGAATAGCTGTCGTTCAGCTCGGGACTCGACAGTGTGGTTCCGATGACATCGCCGCCGATCTTCTCGGCCAGAGAGCGCGGAATCATGCAGTGGTTCTCGACCGCCAGTGCCTCCTTCGGATTGCCGCTTATGACGGGCTGACGGAGAACGTCGAACGCACAGGTGTCGGCCAGTATAAGGGCATCGGCATCGAAAAGCTGTCCGTCGGGAGTCTTTACGGTCAGTTCCCCGGTTATCTGGGTAAAACGGGTGGCGCTCTCGACCGGCGGCGCATAGCGCTTCAGCCCCGGCGCGATAGCCCCGGGCGTCTGGAGATATTCCATGAACTCACCGTGAGTGATGATGCTTTCCGAAATGATATAGACATTCCCGTTTTCTGGTATAAAGCTGTCGTAAGACTGTTCGATATACGCTTTCGCCACGAGCAGAAGCCCGATAGCCAGTCCTATTGTCAGGCAGAACAGCTTTGTAAGGTTCCGCCTCAGGTCGTTGACAAAGAATTTCAGCATCGCGGTTACATTTTATTGTTCAGACTTTCAACTATCCGGCCGTCGAACAGATTGATGATATAATCGGCCTGCGAGGCATCGCGCTGCGAGTGGGTGACCATTATTATCGTCGCGCCGTCGCGATGCAGCTCATCGAGAATCTGAAGCACCTCGCCGCCATTTTTCGAATCGAGGTTACCCGTTGGTTCGTCGGCGAGAATCAGCCCCGGACGCCCTACGATAGCGCGGGCAATCGCCACCCTCTGCTGCTGGCCGCCCGAAAGCTGCGACGGATAGTGACGGCTGCGGTGGCTTATCCCCATGCGGCGCATGGCCTCGTCGACCCGGCGGTTCTTCTCGTCGCGGCCGAGATTGAGATTGTTGAGCGGCAACATTATATTGTCGCGCACGCTCATGTCTTCTATCAGATTGAACGACTGAAAGATGAATCCGATGCGTCCTTTACGCCAGGCCGTGCGCTCGGCCTCTCTGAGATTGGCGACTTCCTCGCCGTCGAGACGGTAGCTCCCCGAAGTCGGGTTGTCGAGCAGACCGAGAATATTGAGCAGGGTCGACTTTCCGCAGCCCGAAGGGCCCATTATCGCGACATAGTCGCCGTCGGCGATTGTGAACGACACCTTGTCGAGAGCCACTGTCTCGACCGAATCGGTGCGGAATATCTTCTCGAGATTGCTGATTTCAAGTTTCATTGTCTATCGGTTGTTAATTGGTTTATTTCAGGACTATTCTGTTGGCATTGCCGAAATTCTTGTAGGAGCTCGTGATGATGCGCTCTCCGGCCGTCAATCCTTCGAGAACCTCGTAGTACTGTGGATTCTGGCGCCCGATCTTTATGTCGCGCAGGGTGGCTGTCGAGCCGTCTTTGCTGACCACGAACACCTTGTTTCCCCCGGTGCTCTGGAAGAAAGCGCCGCGCGGAACCAGAAGCGCCCGGGCCGGCTCGCCGAGCTGGAGGTCGATATAGAAAGTCTGCCCGACCTTGATGTTTTCCGGGCGCGCTCCCTCGATTCTGAGGTCGGCCCGGAATGTGCCGTCGGTAACCTCGGGATAGAGCTTGCTGACGACAACGTCGTATTTCGCGCCGTTGCGCTCGATTCGCCCTTTCAGCCCCGGCTCTACGCGGTCGATATAGTGCTCGTCGATTTTCACTGCTATCTTATAGTCGTCGAGAATGTTTATCTGCCCTATCTGCTGGCCTGCGGCAATGTTCTGGCCGAGTTCGGCGGTCAGGTTGCCGAGCTGACCGGAGTGCGACGCCCTGACGTTGAGATTGTCGGCCCGCTGCCTGACGAGGCTGAAATTTTCCTGCATATTGCGCAGGCTCTCGCGCATCATCCTTATCTGCTCGCGCCGGTAGAGCGAATCCTGACTGAGGCGCTCCTGAAGCAGCGCGAGACTGCGACGCGCCAGCTCGCAGTCTTCGCGGGCCTGAAGATATTCCTCGCGCGAGCAGAGGTTTTCCGTGTAGAGCTGTTCGTGCTGTTTCATTATGCGCTGCTTGCGGCTGTAGTCGGTTTGCGTCGACAGAATGTCCTGCCTCACCTGAAGCCGCTCTTTCTCCATGGACAGCTCGGTGTCGCGGAGCATGTTCTGCTTTTCGGCGAGCTGCGACTCAGAATCGAGAATCTGCTGGCGGAGGTTAGGATTGTGAAGCGTCAGGATTATATCCCCCTCCTTCACCATCGCACCCTCTTCGACCCATCTGCGGTCGACAATGCCCGTTTCGAGAGCCGACACCTGGACAGTGACGCCCGTCTCGACTCGCCCGTTAAGGCGGATGCAGTCGTTGAAGATTCCGCTCGTGACCTCGGCGATGGCAACACTGTCGGCATCGGCCTTATAGGTGTTGTCGCCCATTCGGGTTATCGCGTATATCGCCGCCGCTATGATCGCGGCTCCGGCTGCCGCCACCGCGGCTTTCTTCAGAAACCTGTTTTTCGGTTTTATCTCCTTATCCATTACTTTATAAGTTTCTCTCCGTTATAATATCCTAACAGAATCCGGCTTATTATCCGGCATATACGCTTCCCCTCGAAGTTAGCCCGCGCCGTGGCGAGTTTCGCCCCCGAGGTGTAGAGGTCGATTGCCGACGCTCCGCCAAGCTCGAACTTGCGCTGCACGGCATTGTAGGCAGTCTCTTCAGCCCTGACGCGAGCCTCGGCGGCGCAGAGCTCTTCGGCGGCGCTTTCGAGGTCGAGCCGGGCCTCGGCTTTCTGACGGTCGGCCTCATAGCGGGCCTCGTCGAGCAGAATCTCCCTGCGGCTCACTTCGAGCGAGGCTTTCCTGACGCCGTTTATCCTCGACAGGCCTGTAAAGAGCGGCACCCCTATGGTGAATCCGACGTAGCGTCCCATATTGTCGCGCCACTGCTGCGAGAACCCGCGGTTCTGATATCCGTCGCCATAGATTCTGTAATACGATGTCGACACCCCCATGTTCAGCGATATCACAGGCGAGAACCGTCCTTTGGCCGCTTTCAGATAATAGCGGCTCTCTTTTAGAGCGAGCCGGGCCTCGGCAATGCGCGGATTCTCGAAACCGGCGTCGGCCTCACCTTCATATTCCTCCTCGGTCAGTTCCGGCACGACGCCGTCGAAAGGCATCCCCATGCTGCTCTTCAGCCTGAGATACGCCTTTTCGAGCAGGCTGTTCTGATTGGTCAGCTCATAGCGGTCGGCCGCCACGATAGCTTCGACCTCGGCCAGGTCGGCGCCGCTCTTAGAGCCGAGTTCCACACCTTTTTCCACAGCCCGGAGATTGCTGAGATCGCGCTCGAGCTGCTGCTCCATCTGCCCCACCATCGCCTTGCAGTACGACACATTATAGAACGCCTTTATCACCTCGATCGAGATTTCGTCGGCCTCAGCCCGGGCGCCCTCTTCGCGACGCAGTCTGCCGGTCTTCGCCGCCCTGAGGTTGTTGACGCCGACAAGGCCGTCGAACAGCGGGATTGTCATCTGGAGGCCGAAGCCCGAATAAAGCGTCTTGCGGTTGTCGTAGGTGTTGGTCTCGGGGTCGATGTTTCGGCCGAAGCTCATATTGCCGCTCGCCGAGAGGTCGACCTCGGGCATCAGAGCCGAAGCGGCCAGACGGCTGTCGGCAGCCGCCTGCCTCACCTCGATAGAGTTGACGACATTGCGGTGGGCATGGTCGCGGGCATAAACCAGACAGTCGTTAAGGGTCATCCCTGCCTGCGCCAGCCGCGCGACGATAAAAAATGCTATCAGAGCTATCAGTCTCATCTTATCGGATTGGTTTTGACACTGCGAAGATAGACACGACCGAAACCCGAGCCCCTATGATTTCGCAAAAAACCGCATCCTCGCCACCGAAAGCGTATGATTTTTAGACACTCCCCCTCATTTCCCGGCGATTCCGCGGCGATTCACTTCCGCAAACGCGCGCTAAGCTGTAACTTTGCGTCATGAAGATACTTATTATCGACGACAACAGGGCAGTGCGCGTTTCGCTGAAGCTTGTTCTCGACAGCGAATTCGACTCGATAACAGCCATCGGCGACCCGCGGCTGCTGCCGGCGCTACTGGCCAACGGCGATTTCGACGCCGTTCTGCTCGACATGAACTTCGACAACAGCCGCCTCGACGGCAGCGACGGCCTTTTCTGGCTCGCGCGCATCAAGGAGACGCCCCGGCCCCCGGCCGTTATCCTCATAACGGCTTTCGGCGACATCTCGCTCGCCGTCGAGGCCATGAAGCGCGGCGCCGACGATTTCATCACCAAGCCCTGGAACAACGACGAACTGACAGCCAAGCTCAGGTCGGCCATAGCGAAAAACCGTGCGGAGCGAACCGACCGCGCCATCCTCTCCGACGCCCGCGATGCCCGCGAGCGCGAGGAAAAGCAGCAGGCCATGACTCTCGACGAACTCAAAGCAGCCCATATCGACGCTGTCGTAGCCCGATGCAACGGCAATCTCTCGCGCGCCGCCGAACTGCTCGGCATAAACCGCCAGACTCTCTATAACCAGCTGAAAAAGAAATGAGACACTTCCGACTGAATTTCTTCGGATGCATAGCCGGCAGTATTGTCTTCGCGGTTCTGTCGGCGCTCTGCTTCCGCGCAGGCTCGTGGGCCGCCGGTGTGCTTCTGTTCATTCCGTCGGCAGTGGCGGTCTCGGCTCTGTGGCGGCTCGTCAGACGGCTTATTTTCTCAATGTCGGAATTCGTCGAAGCGCTTGAGATGAACGACCCGACAATACGCTTCCCAGAGAGCGGCGACCCCTGCATAAACCGCATGTCGCAGGCTATGCGACGCATAACCGGGCTTTACAATTCAGCGCGCCTCGAACTGGAGACGCGTAAGCTCTATTACGACCGCATACTGCGCATAATGACCCACGAAATGCGCAACGCGATAGCTCCCGTGGTGTCGCTCAGCGCCGACATGAAAAAGAATCCGGCCCGTTATCAGGGCGAGAACTTCGCCGAGACTGTCGGACTTATCAGCGACGAGAGCGAGGGCATCAGCCGCTTCCTCGAATCATACTACGAACTGACCCACCTGCCCGCTCCGCAGACAGCGGAAATCGACGTCAAGGACTTCTTCTCGGGGCTGCGCCGATCGTTCATGATCTTTCTGAGAGAGTCGGGACTGCCCGACGACACGATCAGCTACACTCTCCCCGTCGGCATGACGCTCAGTGCCGACCGCGGGCTGCTCAACCGGCTGGTGACAAACGTGCTCCGCAACGCCGTCGAAGCTGTCGCATCGGCGCCTGAGCCGCGCATAGAGGTCAGCGTGTCGGCCAGCGGCGGCCATCCTTTCATCAGCATCGACGACAACGGCCGCGGGATTCCGCCCGAAGTCATGCAGAACCTCTTCCAGCCGTTTTTCACGACCAAGCCGGGCGGCAGCGGAATAGGTCTCTGCCTCAGCCGCCAGATAGCGCGCCTCCACGGAGGCGACTTCACACTGACATCCTCCGCGCGCGGCACAAAAGCCCTGATAACTCTCCCCTGACAACCGAAAACAGCGGCGTATAGGTCAGTGATACGCCGCTGTTTTATTCTTTCAAACTGTCAGTCTACCGGGCTGAACTCATCTTTGCCCACACCGCAGACGGGACATACCCAGTCATCGGGAAGATCGGCAAACGATGTTCCGGGAGCAATACCGTTTTCGGGATCTCCAATCTCGGGATCATAGACCCATTCACACACCTCACATACGTATTTCTTTTTGTCCATAGCTTAAAATTTTATTGTTAGGTTAATAATCCGAATATCTACGGTCTACATTCTGAAACGCCTCATGCCGCAGTATTGTTCGGGCATCCGCCTCCGCCCATTTTTCGACCCACAGACACGGCCCTGCGTAATTACGCCACGGCGCCCCCCTGCAATAATGAAACCTATATTACCCGTTTCTCCGATTTTTTTATTACTTTTGGCTCAAATAAACGCTCACAATGAAGAAAGAGAACGAACCGGCCGACAGCCTGCGGCAACTTCTGGAACTCGAAGCCAAATACGTCGTGCGCCACGAGGTGCTTGACGAATTTCTGGCCGGAGGCGTGCCTGTGAGCCTTGACACCTACGGCCCGATGATCGATGCCGGAGAGTTCAACCCCGACATATATGTGGTGAAAGACGGCCTCATCCGCGGAACTTATATGGACAAGAATATAGAGAAGACCGTCGGATTCGCGCTGCCGGGCACCTTGCTGATCTCTTTCCATTGCTACTACAGCGGCGAACCCTCATATTACCGCTTCGAGGCCTGCTGTCCGACAACGGTGCTGCGCATTCCGCGGGCATACTTCGACGGACTGCTCCGGCGGTCTCACGAATTCGCCCTGTGGGTAATGAGCGCCCACCAGAACCAGCTTTTCTACAACGAATGCCGCAACCAGGTGCTCAGCGGCGACGCCAAAAGTCGTCTGTTGCAGCTCACCCAACGGCTCTCGGGACTCGTCGACGGCGAATGGCTGACAGGCGACTCCGCTCCCGACAACCACGACCGGCGCCTGAAAAGCGAGCTGAACACACGCTGGAAAGCCATCTTCCGTATCGTTCCGTCGAAGATTATTGCCTCTTATCTCGGCATAACCGAACAGCACCTCAGCAAAATCAAACGCCAGATAATCACCTCAGGCGAACTCTAAACAAACGCGACCGCCCCATAAGAGGTAGCGGCCGCGCCTTCCAGCATATTTTCCGGAGATTATTCGGGACGAATCACGGTCACCTCACCGGTAGCGCCGTCGATCTCCATCAGATAGAGCTTCGAAAGAATCTCGCCGTCGTAGGCGAACACCATAAGGCGGTTCTTGCCCGGGCCCCATTTTCCCGCAACGGAGTCAAACGCAGGGCTGATCGACAAACTCCTTGTCTGCTTGCCGGTGTGAAGCGTGAGATATGAACCGTATGCTGCTACTTCATCCAGCATTATCTCTTCATCGGTGCGACCGTCGGTCCTGACATAATAGTTATCGGCCGAGAGGTTTTCAATGACATATTTGACGTTGTTGTCCGACGGAGTGATCGTGGCGGTGTACTTCTGTGTATCTTCGTCGAAATCAGAAATCTTTATGTCAAAAGTGACTTCGTCGGTTGTCTCGCCGCTCTTGGTCGACAGCGTCTGGGTGTAGACAGCGGTCGTGCGGCCTCCCTCTTCATCGACACCGAATATCATCAGGCGGTATTCTTTCTTAGTGTCGAAATAAACGCCGTCGAAAACGTTATCGTGGCTGTTGATAACAGCGTCGCCGGTCTGAATATGCTCCGTGTCGGTTGTCCAGCGCGCAGCGTTCATACGGGTCAGGAACTGAAGTTTTTTGGCGATCCACATCTCGGTTGTTGTCGAAGCGAATTCCGGTTCCTCTTCAATCAGGGCAATCCAGCGCAGCGATTTGTCGGAAGGCTTGACATCGAGACTCATCTCGGCACCGCTCAGGCGCGTGGCAGTCACATCGAAAGTAGCATTGTTGGTCGGAGAAACCGGCGGAACAGTGATCTCGAATGTCTCGATATTGGTCACAAGCTGGCCGATCTCACATCCGAAGGCGGCGACAACGAACTGATCGCCGACAACGATATTGGAGCGACGCGCCGAACCTTCTCCGAAATTAGTCAGCGAGGGCCATCCGCCCGACCCGTTTGAATAGGCAAGCTGTTCGAGAGTGGCAAGGTGAAGTCTAACGGTATTTTCAATGCCGTTCTGGTCGACCTCGCTCTTGTTGAAGATGGCAACAGCGAACGGAATTGTCGGGTCGGAGCTCCTCACGCCTACCTCAACCTTGTTTGATGTCGGGGTCGGATCGTAGGTGAACGTATAATCGACTTGCGCAACCTCGAGTTTCTTTGTGCGCCATTCGATCACCGTCGGTTCGGCGGCAATAACGATGTCGTCTTCGGTATATTTGGCCGGAATCACAATGAACACCATGTCCATCTCGGGAGTTATCTGGTAATCCTGATCCCACCATTCCGTGCGGGCTCCGTCGGCATGGTAGAGAATAGAATTCTTATCTACCTCGGGAACAGTCTTTTCCCAGAAATCGGCAAAAGCATGGACATCCTCGTAGAACTGTGCCCAGTAGCCCATATACCATTCGCGCTTGTCAACTCCGGCAAGCTTCGATTTCGGGCATCCGAAAACAGTGAACCAGGTGTCGTCTTCGGTCGTGGTAACCGTATATTCGAGATTATAGTGGTGAGGCGTGATCGTGACAGTCAGCGGACTCTCGGGAAGAGCCTCGACAGGAGTCATTTTCGTTATCGACGAAAGCTTGTAGGTCTTTTCCGTCCCGTCTTTCTCTCTGACGGTCATCTGGGAATAATCGCCGGCAGCGGCGTCATCTTTCTGATATGTTATCTTCTCGGTATCGTCGAGCCAGATGCGGCCGATACTTTTTCCCAATACGCCGGTCAGATCGATACGGCCTATGCCGGCAAAGATTGCGGCCGCTCCGGCTATGGCCAGAAGTCCTGTTGTAAATTGTCTCTTCATGCTTACTTGACAGCTACTTTGAACGACATATCATTGATTTTCACGACATAAACGCCCGGAACAAAGCAATCGAGGCATATCTCTACGCGGCCGTCGACAACCTCGTCGGCGGCCGCAAGACGTCCGTCGAGACGATAGATGCTTACCTCCGTGCCGTCGGCAACGCCGCTGACAACAATCTTTCGGCCCAGCTGCTCTATCTCGGGGGAGTCGGCGTCGACACTGCCTATAGCGGCGTCAGAGACATGGCCCATGCCGACAATGTCATTGCGAGAAATTTCGACCTTGCCCGAAGCCGCGCTTTCGGCAACCATATTCTCGGTGTCGAAACTGATTGCGAGGTCATCGGCCAGTGTGATGGCAACGCTCGAACCGTCGCGAAGATCGACATTGAGCGTCTTGAATCCTGCCGCCCATAACGACGACATGGATGCCAGCATAAATGTGAGTAATAGAATTTTTTTCATAAAACAGTTATTGTGATTGGTAATATGCAATGTTCAAAGATACGATTTATCGGCATTTCGGCAAAATTTGCCACCTAAAACCCCGAAAAGCATAACGCCTTATCGCAACGCCACGAAAATATCAAGCATTTGTTACAATAACCTTAATCTGAATTAAGAAATGCCGGTCATAAAATTATTTTAACAATTCGCCGCGTCCCGGCCGACACTACTTTGAATTAACGATGGCGCGCCCTCTTTTAACTCTTTTTGAGCAACTATCCGCGATAAACGGTTGTTATTCAAGAGAACAACAAAATTCTAAAACTATATATTATGGACTGCAACTGTAAATCCGACAAAGAAAAACGCTCCTACCACTTCAACATCTCCGAAGTAGTCGACTGTAAAATTCAGGAAGTCATGAACTTCAACTTCGGCGGCCACCACGACCTCGCCGCTATGGTAGAAAGAGTCAACGAAAAAGGCGACATCTCCGAGAAACACGCCAAAGAACTCGTCATCGGCATCCGCCTGCTCCACCACGTGCTCAAGAAATGCGCCGGCGACAACAGCATCTTCTCCGACTTCTACCCCGTCTTCGAAGAATTCAAGAAAGCCGTCAAAAACCACTACAACGGCTGACCTCCCCTCAGCTCCAACACCAGCCCCGACCTCCCTCCGGAAGCCGGGGCTGCGACATATCCGGAGTTTTGCGGGCGCGGGGACGCGGCGGACGCGATGAATCGCTAACCTTTACCCACAAATAGGGCTGCTCTGAGTCTCAAGCAGATATTGATATACGTTCTCTA
>PPYF01267917.1_pt1 | contig 20941 bp, 13 predicted proteins | sample 1559871 | NCBI WGS metagenome assembly PPYF01 (sample SAMN08240021, study PRJNA423297) | Human gut metagenome, whole genome shotgun sequencing project.
AGCTATGTTGTCAGCTGCCAACACTTTCGGATGCCGTACCCCGTTGCATCGGATTTGCTTGCAGAATTACAGCCCGTCCCTGCCGAAACATACTCTGTTTTCGTTCTGGACGAGGACATCACCAACCGCCAGCGCGAGGGGCGCAATCGCAAGCTCGACCTGATTGCGCCGCTGTTGGAGGATGCCTGTATCTATGATAAATCCCATCGCAACGAGGTTGTCCGCCAGATTGCTGCCGAGCATGGCATTGCCCGCCGCACGGTACTCCAATACCTTTGGCGCTACTGGGTCTACCAATCTAAAAATGCACTTTTACCCGCAGAGCGTCCCACGCCAGAACAGCATGAGCTTACTGCCGATGAAAAGGCCATCCGTTGGGCGCTGAACAAGTATTACTACACCCCGCAACGGCAGAGCTTGCAGACCGCCTACAAGATGATGCTGCGGGAAAAATACTGCGATGCACACGGCACACTAAAAGCTGAATACCCTACGTTCTGGCAGTTTCGCTATTTTTTCCGCAAAAATCGTGACCCTATCAGCGAGACCATCAGCAGACAGGGGCTTAAAGCCTACCAGCGCAATCACCGTCCGTTTACCGGCTCGGTCTGCGATTATGCACACACCATCGGCGTGTACATGACTGATGCCACCGTTGCCGACATCTACATTGTCAGCCGCCTTTCCCGGAAGCCTATTGGCCGACCTGTCATTTATACGATGGTCGATGCCTACAGCCGCCTGATTACTGGCGTATATGTCGGCTTGGAGGGCGGACAATATGCACTGCGCTTGCTGCTTCAGAACACTTTTACGGATAAAGTCAGTTTTTGCCATCAGCATGGGATAGACATTGACCCGCAGGACTGGCCGAGCCATCATCTACCCACCAAAGTCATGACAGACCGTGGCAGTGAGTTCACCAGTGGCCCGCTGGAAAATCTGTGCGAGAGTTACCACATCGAGATTGAAAATCTTCCTGCATACCGTCCGGATTTAAAGGGTGTAGTTGAAAAACTGTTTGATTTGGTTCAGAGTGCCTACAAACCGCTACTTAAAGGCAAGGGTGTCATCGAAACCGACACACAGGAACGCGGTGCGCCGGACTACCGCAGACAAGGCACATTGGATTTAGAGCAATTTACCGCCGTTGTTCTGCGCTGCGTCCTGTTCTATAATGCAAAATCTGTACAGACAGGCTTTACTCGCATACCCGCCATGATAGAAGCCAACACGCCGCCGCTGGCAGCAAGTATCTGGTCGTTCTGCGAGACACAGGATGATTGCCCTGTGCATGAGGCCACAGACAAAAAGCTGCTCTATACGCTGTTGCCCCGTGCCGAGGGAAAAATCACGCAACGCGGTCTGGAAATTTTCGGCCTGCGTTTTTCAAACTGCACTTTTAAAAAGCGTTTTGTCGCTGCCGGTCTCGGCGGGCGGGAGACTGTACAGGTTGCCTATGCGCCGGAATGTATGGATACCGTGTGGTTGTATGAAAACGGTACTTACTCAGCTTTTGACTTGGTGCAAAAAGCCTATCTGGGCAAATCGCTGGCGGAAATTGCAGATGCCCAGCAGCAGGAAAAAGTAGAACGCACCGATTGGAAGAAGCAGGAATTGCAGGCACAGCTTGACCTTATGAGCGATATACAAGCCATTGCTGACCACTCCGAACGCACAATGCCAGACCGCAGCAATATCAGCAAGCAGATACAACGAAACCGCAGCACAGCCCGCAAGCAAGAAAGCGTATCTCTGATGGATTTACTGGCCGAGCAACAGGAGGACGATTTCGATGCACGCTGATTATATTGTAAATCCGCTTTATGACAACAACCCATTCATCGAAGCTCTGCCGCCGATGCTGTCTGGCAGAGACTTGATTCACGCTCTGGCGGTCATCCCGCCCTATAGCGATAGTGACCGTGACCGCAGCACCGGGGAGCGTTTGCAGCTGATGCACGGCAATGCTCTTGCCGCATCCATCGGCGGCGGCAATTCTTTCTCTGTAGTCGGCGTGTCGGGTCTTGGCAAGTCAACCGCCTTGCAACGTGTATTATCGCTATATCCGCAGGTCATTGAGCACACTGAGTATCATGGGCAAAAGTTCTACTGCCACCAAATCCCGTACTTGGTTGTGCAGACCCCGCACGATGCGTCCATTAAAGCACTGATACTGGATATTTACCTGCAAATCGACAGTTTGATTGGAACCACCTATCAAAAAGATGCCCTATCGCGCAGGTTGAGCATTGATGTCCTTGTCAGTCAGCTTAATCAAATCGTGCGGGTCAATCATATTGGGCTACTGGTGATAGACGAGCTGCAGAACATTGCCTACCGCAAAAGCGATGGCGGTATACGTTTCTTAAATTTTCTCGTCCACCTTATCAACGGGGCAGGGGTAAGCGTCTGCATGGTCGGAACACCGCGCGTATTGCAGGTATTGCAGCAGGAGTTTCGCGCCGCACGGCGTACCACTGGGCTTGTCTATGACCGACTGCCCAACGATAAGGAATTTTTGTTACTCCTGCACGGGCTATGGCATTACCAGTACACACAGTATGCCACCGACCTGACACCCGAGCTTGCAAACTGGCTGTATCGCAAGACACAGGGCATCCCGGATATACTCTCCAAATTGCTGTATAATGCCCAAAAACAAGCCATCCTTGACGGACGCGAAAAGCTGGACTTAGAGGTTTTTGAAAGTGCATTTATAAAAAATCTGGAGATGGTGTCAGAATACATAAGCGAGCTTTCCGCCAAGCCCATTGTTAAGCGGCAGGCAAAGACCACGCCGGAGGTATCTGTAGGTTCTGTAGCCCCCTCCAAGATTGTTGGAAACGATATACGGGTGCTGCTCAAAAAAGCGAAAAAGTGCGGCGAATCACCTGTATCTGCTTATGCTGAGTATATCAAGGGCGAGGTAGCAATATGATTAGCTTCTTTCCCTCGCCGTACCCTGATGAACTATGGTACAGCGTCATTTGCCGCTACCATGTTCACAGTGGCAACTACTGTGCTAAGCACACCCTGCGGCAACTATATGGGGACAATTTCTGTGCTCCCAGTCTAATGCTCTGCGGGCCTATAAATACGCTGTTGGCACAGCTTCCGCAAGGGTTCTTGTCTGCAAAGGATGTTGTAATGCAGCACACATTTTATCCCTATTACGCGCGGTTTTTCCCTACGCAGCGTAAGCGTTCCACCTATGCCTATGTTGTCAATGGCAATCCATTAGCTGTACATCGGATGGGCATTTCACAGGCTAACGGGAATCATTGCTCTATAATGCGCTATTGTCCTGCGTGCTACCAAGAAGACTTGCAGTTGTATGGTGAGCCTTATTGGCATCGCAGCCACCAACTGCCAGATATGCAGATTTGTACCAAACATCGTTGCTGGCTGGTCGATACCGATGTCACATACAACAGCACACGGCAGCAGGAACTATTTCCTGCAACATTCACCATGCGGCTTAAAAAACAGCCAGCAGAACCCGTACCGGGCTGCCTGCCGGCATTAGATTTGTTGCTAAAAGATACTTTGGATTCCGGTTTTGATTACTGTGACGGTTCTGTTTACCACGCTGTCCTTGACTTCGCATTACGTTCCTGTGGCTGGCGCTCCCTGACTGGGGGACGTACATACGCCACCAAAATTGAAACTGCACTTTTAAATCTATATGGCAGTTATGTTCCCACAACCGACATATCCGTCAAGCAACTGCACGCCACTCTATGCAGCAAGTCCGTTGCGCCGAGATACATTCTGCAACTCGCTGTCCTGCTGGGGCTGTCTCTCCACGACCTGCTGCACGCGCCTGATGCCGCGCCAGACTACAAGGCCGAGATGAAAGCAATGTATCAATCAGGAGCCAGCATGTACCATATAGCGCAGCTGTACGGCACAGATGCCAAAACCGTGGCGAGATGGGTCAAATAGTTCTCTCGCTCATAACAAATAGTTCTGTACGTTGCCAAAAAACGTTTTGTGGCAACGTGTGGCAGGTTTTATTAGCGAACATTAAAAAGGTTGCCCCTTTTAAATCCTATTAAAATAGTTGCCCCAAGCTGCCCCACACAAATTTTATTTGTATCTCCACGCAAAAATTCCCCAACCCTATACAGGCTGGGGGTGTTCCTATTACCGCAGTCGATAGCCGAGCAGAAGGGTCGTCTTTTCACTACCGTCACGAGGACGCCTGCGGACAACGGTTCCAATCGCCTGCAAGGACTTCTTAAAGTTGGTGCTATTTTCAGGCATACAGCCGTTGACATCACACCATTCTTTATAGCTCTCGTAAACCGCTGCCGTGCGAGCTTCACCCATTCTATCTTCAATGAGCTTTTCTTCCGCAAACAGCGCAATCTTGTTGCTATCGTGGCTGTATTCCTTGGTGGCTTCCACGACCGCTGCCGGAGAGTCCAATCCTTCCTTCTGCAGCAACTGCCAACCGGCAATCAGCCAATTCAAGATGGCGCTCTTGGCATCTTCTTCCGCAAACAAATGCTTCAAATTCGGGTCCTGTTCCTGCGGCTCAAAGTGGCGGTCAAACGGAATGACACGCACACGATTAGACGAAAACAGCGACATATCATCCACGCTGGGCAGATAGTTGGTGTTGATATACAGCTTGAACTGCGGGCGAAAATCAAACGAATTGCAGTTCAAAAAGCGGGCATTGATGCTATCGTTACCCGTCATGCTTTTAACCTGCGCTGCGTTGAGGCGCAGCCCGCGTGCCGGTTCCGAAATATTTGCCAAACGCCTGCCAGAAAGGCGTGCGAGGTCTTCACTCGGTCCTGCGCTGTTCCGCTGCTTTGCAGCAATCGTTTCGGGACTAACTGTAATTCCGTAATCGCCAAATACGCGCAAGGTGCTCTCCATCAGGGTGCTTTTACCGTTCCGGGTCGTTGCTCCGTACAGGATGAACATGCACTCGTGACTCGAATCGCCGCTAAGCGCATAGCCAAGTGCCTTTTGTAAAAATGCACTTTTATCTACGTCACCGCTCATTACTTCAGTAACAAATTTTTCAAAGCGCAGACACCTTGCGTTCGGGTCATAAACCACGTCCGCGATTTTGGTGAGCTTGTCCTCCGGGTCATGGGCACGGAACTCCATCGTCTTCAGGTCAAGAGTTCCGTTCTTGCAGTTGAAAAGATAGATATTGGCATCGAACTCGCCCATGTCAATACTGTAAACGCTCGCTGCGTCCTCGAGAATCGTCTTCCGATTACGGCGCATCAGCCAGCCCCTTGTATATTTCTGATACGCTTCCTGCTGCTTTTCATCACTGATGTCCAGCGTGTAGATATTCAGCGCATCTCCAGCCGTCTTGCACATTTCCATCACTTTCAGATTTCCCGCATCGGGAACCCACCGTGTACTATCATAAATATACCACATCTTTTGACCTGCAACATACCGAGCCTGTCCTTTTACAAGGTCGGCAAAGAGGCGCCCGCTGCCATTGTCAGTTGTCGTATATCTCTTGTTGTTATAGGGGCCAAGTTTCTTAATTGCGCGGAGGAAGTCTTTGCGCGTCTTCAGCAATGGCACTGCCGGTTTAGCGATTTTAGTAACCGTTGCCGTGCCATTTGCCAACCACTTTTCCGCCTTCGCTTGCAACTGCTTCAAATGATTCAACGCAGCCGCTTTATCTGCTGCAATGTAGTCGGAAATGTCACCCTTTTCCGGGATTTCAGGCCACCACTTTTTAAGGTCACGAACTGCACATGCAGGGCACACTTGGCGAAGTGCTTCCCATGCAGCCCTTGCATACGCAATGCCTACATCATCGTTATCAGGCAGAATGATGACCACCTTGCCGATGAAGCAGTTCGTGTACCCGGACGGCCACTTTCCCTGCATTGCTCCATCCGGGAGGCTAACAGCCGGAATGCCGTTTTGCGTCAGGGTGTCAACATCCTTTTCGCCTTCAACGAGGTACACAAATGGGGCCTTTGCCAACACCGGCGCATTGTATACCGGCACTCTATCCGGCTTATGGTAGTCATAGCCGCCATCAGGCTTCGGGGTACACCATGCAAATCCCTTCGGCTCAAACCTTACTTTCACGGCAACAGGCTTTCCGTCTTTGTCAAGGTAGGTGTAGTTCGCAACTACTTTCCGTTCCGGGGCAGGGCCTTTAGGCCCTGATCCCGGAACTCCATTGTTTGCAAACAGGTCACGCATCGTCAGTCCTACTTTAGCAACGATATTTTCCGGCAAATCTCCACCGTGGTCATGGAGGAGGATGTTTCCCGTTTCGCCAACCGAGATGCTCAAGCTGGGGTCTTTATCTTCGCGGGTGGGGCAGTGAGCGATGTACTGGTTCTTTCCGGTCTGCTTTACTCCCTTGAAGTGGGAGAGAAATTCTTTCAGTTCCATAACAACAATTTCATAGCGCGCCATGTTTTCCTTTCATAATTTCTGTGCACGCTAAAATTATAGTGCCATATAGGGGAAACAACTATTAGCGTATAACGGCAGTATGCTGTAACTTTACCCGTATAGTGCAGTATGCTGTTAAAGTTGCAAAAAATAAGGAGCAGCTGCTTTCACAGCCACTCCTTAAAAGTGTATTTTTAGTTTTACAGATGCATTTGAATGATGCTCAGGCGGTCAATTTTGTAATTGGTTGTCCTACACGCCGTTTATGGCTGCTCCCGCAGTTCCTTATAAACCTCATGCAGGAACACACCCAGCACACGGTGCTTGATGTCATCATTGCCCAGCAGCAGGCTGAAGAAATCCTGATTCTGGGAAAGTCCCTCAATCAGCGCGTCATCTGTATTGTCGTAGAAGCTGAACTCGAAGTCCTGCTCGGTGTTGTTCTTGGCAGATGTCTTCAGCTTATCCGAATGCAGCAGCAAGTCCTTGATTTGCAGCATAACTTTCGTCATGGCACTGCTATCATAGCCCTTGCCTGCGCGGGAGTTCACCTCGTCAATAATTTCCGACAGGTGCTTTACTTCATCCACGGTCAGACCAACATCGGCCCCGCTCAACTTTACGTTCGGGGCGCTGGCGTGGCGCTGCTTGTTGCCCTTTTCGCCCTGACTTTCCTGCACAAAATTCGTGGCTTGAATCTTATCCTTCAAGCTGATGCCGCCGCTGTTGCCAACGACCAAATAAGTCAGCAACAAATTAACGAACACATACTTCTTGTGCAGTTCCGGGTCGCCGAAGCTGGATGCCATCGACAGGAACTCATACAGGCGCACAAAGCCACGGCAGTTCTTGGTAAAGGCTCGCTGGTGGTCCTCGTTGAACTGATTCTTCAGCACATTCACAGCACGCTGGATGCACTGGTAAACCAGACGGTCCTCTTTGGCTGTGGTGCGCTTCCCTTTCGGGTTGTAGACGATACTCGCAACCGTATCCACATCGCGGTCATCCAGAACATTGTAACCGTCAATCTTATTTTCCAGTTCGCGGAGCTGGGCAATCGTAGCTGTGTTGGACAGCACCGTTGTGGTGTAGAACGGTGCAAAGGCATCTTCCATTTCCTCTGCATGGTTCACAAAGTCCATGACTACGACCTTTTTATCAAATGGCGGGCATACACGGTTCAAGCGGGAAAGTGTCTGCACTGCATTTACGCCACGCAGCTTTTTCAGCACATACATGGCGCAGAGCTTCGGCTGGTCGAAACCGACCTGATATTTATTTGCCACCAGCAGAACGTTATACTCGTTCCCATCAAAGACTTTCGGCAGTTTATCCTCTGCAAAGCCGTTCATGCTCGGCTCGGTGTATTCGGTATCGTCAATTTTCACTTTGCCGGAGAACGCCACCAGCGCCTTTACATCTTTGTAATTATGCCGGGTGACATAGTCCTCGAACGCCTGACGATACTTCACCGCTGCCTCGCGGGATGCCGTGATAACCATTGCTTTTGCCTGCCCGCCGAGTTCCTGCATAACAGTGGAACGGAAATGCTCGACAATGATATTGACGCGCTGATTGATGTTATCGTCAAACAAATCAATATAGCGTGCAATCTGCCGCTTGGCGGCAATCGTCTTCATCTCCGGGTCGTCTTCGATGGTCTTGTTCAGCTTGTAGTAGGTCTTGTATTCGATATAATTTTGCAGCACATCAAGGATATACCCCTCCTCGATGGCCTGCTTCATGCTGTACAGGTGGAACGGCTGATACACAGGGTTTCCGTCTGCATCAATACTTTCACGGCCAAACAGGCGCAGCGTCATCGGCTTGGGCGTGGCAGTAAAGGCAAAGACCGACACGTTGGGTGCCTTGCCGTGGCGCTGGATTTCATTTTCGATAGCATCCTGCGCATCGGCTTCTTCGGGACCCTCGTTCTGCCCCAGCGTATTTTTGACCGCAATCATATCCTTGCCGGACGTGGACGAATGGGCCTCGTCAATAATAATGGCAAAGGTCTTGTTGTTCTGGTTCTGCGCCAGCTTCCAGAAATCCACATAGAGGAATTTCTGAATCGTGGTGACAATGATTTTGTAGTTGCCTTTCAGCGCATCGGCAAGGTCGGCAGAGGTCTTTTTGTCATCAATGGTGCAGACAAGGCCGCTCTTGTGGTCGATACCCTTGATAGCATCCTGCAACTGGCGGTCTACCACAACACGGTCTGTAATGACCAGAACGCTGTCGTAAACGATTTGGTTCTGCGTATCGTGCAGGGAAACCAGCCGATGCGCCAGCCATGCGATGGTGTTGGTCTTGCCGGAACCTGCGGAATGCTCAATCAGATAATTAAGCTGTGTGCCGTTGTACTCGGCATCCGCCAAAAGCTGACGGACGGCATCGCGCTGATGATAGCGCGGGAAAATCAGCTTTTCCTTGACAGACTTTTTCCCTGTCAGTTCGTCCACGACCTGCTCACGCTGGATGAATACGAACTTGGTAATCAGTTCAATCAGACTGTCACGGCGCAGAATATCATCCCACATATAATGCATCGGATAATCGTCCACGCCGTCATCCAAGGGGTTGCCCTCCCCGGTGTTGACACCCTCACCGCGTCCACGGTTGAACGGGATAAAGCGTGTGCCCAGACCGTCCAGTTTGGTGGTCATATAGCAGGTGTCGAGGTCCATGGCAAAGTTGACCAGAGCGCCCGCTTTGAACAGGAACAGACGGTTCTTCGGGTCGCGGTCCTCGGAATACTGCTTGATTGCCATGCGGTAGTTCTGACCTGCGCTCTGGCATTTCAGCTCAAAGGTCACAATGGAAAAACCGTTCAGGAACACAACAAGGTCGATGCGCTGGTCATCGTTAATCCAGACTTCCTCCATGATGGAGAAAATGTTGGCATTGTACTTGGCGACAAGGTCGATATTGTAATCAGTGGCGGGCTTACCGTACAGCAGGTCCAGATGCATATTGGAAATCTCAATGCCGGATTTCAGCGTTTCGATAAGGCTGCTGCCCTTGTTGTCAATGCTCTGGAGTATAAATTTAACGATGGTTTCCTCGGTCTGCCCGTTATAGATTTTCCGCAGTGCCGCCATCGTGTCCGGCTGTGTCGTGTCCAGAAAGCGAAACAGCAGTTCGCGGTCCATGGCCGTGGTGCGGTCATAATTCGTTTTGCATTTGCGCTCTATGTAGCCGTTATTATCAATTAAGTAGTCGATGATATAACGCTGATAGTCGCGCTCAGTTCCGATAATCTTCACGGAACTACCTCCTTAGTTTTCTATATCTGGAAGCCATTCGCCTGTAACTAAGTCAACAAAGTCAGCCAACCTAATAACAGCCTTAAAATCATCTTGATAGTCGCCTGCACGGGTCTGTACATCAAATTTAAAAGAAATATTGAAGAGTTTACCGGATTTTGTGCGCCGAATCATATTGTTTTCTAAAAAGAAAGCGATGACCTTCTTATGGGCAGCAATGTCATTGCCATTGCAATAGAAGCAGCAAACTCCCGTTCCTTGGAGTGAAAGTATCAAATTATCGGTGTGTTTTGCCTCTGCAACAACATTGTCCTCAACAGCCTTTTGGCAAATTTCATCTGCAAAAGTTGCCCCAGCTATATCAAAGAAATACATCCATTTTCCAACATAAGGGGTGAGCAGTGATGGTTCACTTTCAGGATTCAAATAGTAGACCCAGCCGAGAGTTTCTACTTTCTTCATTTCCATAAGAAGCCTCCTAAACATTCAGTCCCTAATTCGATTGAAAGCCTCCCTTGTTATCTCTTCGCATACGGTATCTGTACTATCAGCAAAGAGTGTTTGACGACTGATGCCAAATAGCTGTAGGTCGTGCATGACTTTTGCTTTTGCGTCTTTATCAATTTGTATCCGCGCCGCAATTCTATCATGGTCTTTTGGGATGGCAGTTATCTTAGACTCAATCATAACTGTACCATTTTCCGTTGTTTCAATCGAATTTGGGAAAAGAATATAACGCCCTTGCTGCATTTTTTGTCGGAGGCTTGTGAAAGGAGCATAAATGAAAATTAAATCCCTCGAAATTCCGCTAATCCATTCATCAAATCCAGTTGGTAATCCTTCAGCCGCCTGACTCTCTACCTTCGCATCAAAAAGCTGCGCTAAATAGCGTTGCTCGGCAAAATAGCTGAGATTCATTGCTTTCCGGACAAAGCTTACCGCAGGGGTATCTGTACCTTCACATAATCTATAAGAATCTGCTATTGCCTGAATTATAGGATAATTCGTCACATTCCGAGCGTCCTCTTTAAAGATAAAAACTTCGCCATCTTTATCTGTGCAGTTGACACAGGCAAAGTATAATGCAACTAATGCATTCTCTGTCACATCCAACAACCTTGTCGGAATGCCGTGATGCTGAGCCAAAGCCAGCAATTCAATTGGAGACAAATTATCAGTAAATACGGACGGCATTTTATACTTCGCCATTTCCAATAGATTTCGTTCTTCATTAAAAATTGTAATGTCAATGGCATCTAAGCGACCGCGCCCAATAGATGGAAGAAGTTCGTAGTCAACATCCGCCTGTCCCCGGAACAGCGGCATTTCATTTACCATTGGAGTACACTTATGGAATGTAGCTCTAACTTGGCAAACAGCTTTTACATAATCTTCAATGTTATTTACACATATTTGCTGCATTACTACGCCGCCCTCACTACGTTAAAAAGTAAGTTTAGATGATGACTTTATTGATATTATTATCTTGCAGAACCCATACCTCGTACCAGATATGATTCTGACGTTCATCACTTTGAAGAACAAATGCTACCGCACTGTGCAGATTTGTCTTTTCTGCGATTGCATTGTACTCTTTTATTGATAATTTCAGGTACAATCCAAACCCATTGTAGAAGGCAAACACTGCATTTTTCAAACTTTCAAATTCGCTACGGCTTTTGGATGCTTTCAGAAACTCTTTCCCTTCAACATACAAGTTTGAACCATATACTTCAGAATCACGAAATTCAACTTTCATACGTCGGCACTTCCTTTTTGCCTGTCACATATTCATAGATAAGTGATTTTTTGTAAGAATCAATAACTGTAAGCTGTTGCTTTTTACTTTCAATTATTGATTCAATTTCTTTACACTTGGAATCAAGAAAAGTGACTATTTCAGATTGTTCTTCTATTGATGGGGTTACGAAGTATTTTTTCCCAAGTTCGGAAAAATCAAGTGTTTTCCTTACACCTGTTCCCATATTATGGAATGCTTTTGCATAATCCCACGACTTCAACTGATAATTTGCATATTCAGAAACAACCCGGTTTCCGGGGGCAATAGCTAAATAGGCCGATGTGATAGCGCCTCTATCCTTCACTAGACCAACGCGCTGACTTACAAAGTCATAATTCAGGTTCAATCCGTTAATCATTATTGTTCCCGGATTGACCAGCGTGTAATTCGTCATCGTATTAGCAACATACTCATCACTATCAGAATCAAAATTTGTCTTTTTTATAATTGTACCATAAGTGAATTTTAGCGCGGTCTTTTCTTGATTGAGAGTGTTTTTCAATCTACATTCTGCAAATAAGTATCGAATTGGAATAGCATCCCAATGAGCAGGTATATTTCCAACCCACCCAATCCCACTATCCTTCATTTCTGCATCCGGGTTCAGTCCCTTGGTAACAGCCTCGGTGATAACAGACCGCTTGTACTGCTCCAAAATTTCGATTTCTTTCTGGATGTCAGCCGAGATGGCATCAATTTCGGAACATTTGGAATCAAGGAAGTTGGCAATTACTTTTTGCTCACTTAATTGAGGACGATAATAAAATTGATTTTTAATTTTACTCTGACTAATGTTAGGCTGACCACCACCAATCGACTGACTCAAGAAATCTATTTTGCACATAGATAGCCAGTAATACATGAATTTCAAATCATTGTTGTTATCTGGTTTTATACAACAACAAGCCTGATTACTGCATGCATCAATTGTTGAAATCGCAATATTGCCAACAGATGCACCATACATAGCAACCACAATAAATGGTGCGGCGTATATTTGCAAGGCTGAAAGGTGTAGAGCTTTAGCTGATAAAGAAACTGCTGTATTACTTATATATGATGTTTTATATAAATCACCGCTTTGAATCCAGCAGATGTCCTCACTGTTATAATAGTCGATATTACTGCTTGTAGGAGTTGTTCCACTGCCAATAGAAGAAATCACATTTTTGATTTTGCATCTTTCCCATGTTGCAGGGATGTTCCCAATCCACTCAATCCCGCTATCTTTCATTTCACGCATAGTTCCACCACCTTACCCGAACAGCTTCGCAATGCGTTGGCTGACAGACTGTTCCAATTCCGTGAACTGCTTTGCCAGTTCCTCGCTGGGTACAGGCTGCTCGTACTTGTAGAAATACTGCGTGAACGGAATCTCCGCACCCGTCTTGATAACGGGCTTCTTAGCATCCGCCTTTTCTTCCCAGAACGCCTTTGCATCCGGCACATGGGGCAAAACTTCCCGCGCCATGTAATCATCAATGGATTCCTCGTAAGACACACGCTCGGTATCTTTGGAATCTTTATCGTAGAGAATTTCGCCGTGCTTATCCCGCTGGATTTCGGCGTTCTTATCCATCACGGACAAGCCATCCGCAATTTTGTCCAGCAGCTTTTTATCATCGGTCACTTTTGCCAGTGCCTTGCGCAATACCGGCATAAACGCTTCCGGGGAAAGATAGACTTCATCCGAAACTGTGCCCTGCAAGGCAGAAATAATAGCCTCATAGACAGGCTTCTGCTCATACAGCTTGTCCAGTTTCATTTTGTCCTTGACGGAAATCTGCGAGCCCTGTTCTTCCAGTTCATCGACCTTGGCCGGGTCATATACGGAATTCAGCGTACCGTCCGCCAACATCTGGTCAATACGTTCCTCCGTAATGGCATAGCTGCGCTGCAGCGGCTGCATGACCGTATACTCGCGGTACATAAACTCTTCGTTCCTAAAGATTTTGCAGTATTCGTTCTCTTCAAACGCCGTGTACAGCTTAACGATTCTGTCGCGGTCCTCCGGCAACAGTTCATTTCTCTTGTTGCCTGCGGCCTTGCGCAGCTTATGATAGATGCTGGTGGCATCAATCAACTGCACATAGCCCTTGCGTTCCGGGCGCTTGTTCTTGGACAGAATCCAGACATAGGTGGCAATACCCGTGTTGTAAAATAGGTCCGTGGGCAGCGCAATAATGGCTTCCAGCAAATCCTGTTCCAGAATCCAGCGGCGAATCTGGCTTTCGCCGGATGCTGTACCGCCCGTAAACAAAGGACTGCCGTTTTCGATAATCGCAGCGCGACCCACCTTGTCATCCATCTTATCAATAGCCGACTGCATAAAAATCAACTGGGAATCGCCGCCGCTCGGCAGACCTGCACCCCAGCGTCCATCCTTGCCGCGCTTGAACTCGTTGCGGACAGCATCCTCCTGCCCGGCCTTGGCGTCTTTTCCTGCCCACGGCGTGCCGAAGGGCGGATTTTCCAGCACGAAGCGCATCTTGATGTTGGGGAAGCAATCCTCTTTGAAAGTATCGGCATTGCGGAAGTTCTCAATGTTCTGCCCTTTAATCATCATCTCCGCCAGACCGACAGCGTAGGACTGAGGCATAAACTCCTGCCCGAACAGGCGCACATCGGCGCTGGGATTGTAATGCTTGATAAAGCTGTACGCCGTGCTGAGCATACCGCCTGTTCCGCAGGCTTGGTCGCAGACAGTTACAACCTTGCCATCGTCGAAAATATCATCACAGCCCTCGCTGATAAGCACAGCGACAAGGCACTTGATAATGTCACGACCTGTGTAAAACTGACCGGCATCTACGTTCTGATAGAACTTGCCAATCAGATGCTCAAAGATATAGCCCATCTTGATACTGTCGTAGGTCTTGGGGTCCAAATCCAAGTCAGCAAATGCCTGCACCACGCTGAACAGACATCCGTCCTTATCCATCTTGTCGATATGGCTGAACATTTCAAGTCCATTGAAGATTTCCTGCACTTCGGCGGAGAAGCCTTGAATGTACACTTTGAAATTGGATTTAATGTTGTCCGGCTCGTTGCACAGTTCTTTCAGCGTGTAGGGCGAGGTGTTATAGAACTGATAGCCGGAAATGCGGTACATTGCCTTCGGCGGATAGTTCGGATTCTTGGTGAACATATCCGTAACAGCCTTCTTGGTCGGCTCCAAGGCGCACTCCAAGCGGCGCAGAATCGTCATCGGGATAATGACATCGCCGTACTTATCCGGCATATAGGAGCCGCGCAGTTTGTTGGCGATGCTCCAAATAAAGTTCACTTCCGGGGTGACATCAATCGGGGATTCATCCCACAGCGCGTCAAAGGCAATTTTGTTCGACATTGTTTCCTCCGTTTGTTCCTCTCTCGAATGATACTGCCTGTCTTTTTTCAACGGCTTCAAATCCAGCAAGACATGGCTGTATTCTTCCAGCCCGTAGCCTAACAGGTTTGGATATATGGATAAGGGAATTCCAAAATTATGGAGATAGATTTCAGGCGCGACATCAGTTTCAACCGCAGGTATGTTAATTTTTGCAGTTGTTATGCGGTCAACCGTTGTAAAATACATTCCCTTATGTATCGCATATTCTTCGTGAGATTTTTCGTTTGGCTCTTGCGCCGCAAAATAGTTCGCCATCATCGCAGCACCGTACAAAACACGGGCACGAATCTTCTTAAAAGATGCTGCGCGTGACCAACGTGCAGATTTACTTTTTTCATTTGACTTGGCACAATCCATCAAAGGTTTCTCCGCAGCCAATATGGCTTTTTCATATCTGCTGCGGTCAACGCCGTTGTACTGCTCTGCAAAGCGCACAACAGGCTCTTTCGCCTGAGTCATGCATTGCTGTAATTGCTCATATGGCAGGATGTTGTGCTTGTCGCTAAGAATCCAATCATTTACCAGCTTGCACTGACCCACAAGTTTGCGATAAATATCCATACCGGCTTCTTTTAGCCCATATGCAACACCAATTCGAGGGAATGCATCCAGCACTTTTTTGAGAAGGATGTAGTCTTTGCTGTTGGTCGGAATTGCCTCGTCATCATTATCAAGCAGTGTCCAATTTCGCCGCAGTAAAGGATAATTCTTGCTATCATCGTTGCCTTTTTTGACCGTTTCCAATCCGTTCAGCAAACGCTTACGCACATCCAGCCGGTCTACCATAATTGTTTCGATAGGAAAATTTGTCTTGGCAAAATCAAATGCCGCGCTGTCTATGCTGGTAAAAACGCGTTGGATATTCTGCTTGTTCTTTAGCTTGCTCAAAAAGGCTTTTGCGGCTTTTGTATCCTCGTAGCGGAAAAACTCAATCAGTTTTTCAGTGTCCACGTTCGCGCATAGGCAACAATCAGCTTGTTGCCCCTGCACATTCAATGTGATAGTGTACAAGCCGAGCGTAGAAATATTATCCCAATCGCGCTCTTTGTCATACTTATCCACTGCCTTGTCAAAGCATTTATCGACTGTATGTGGGGAAATATCAAATATTTCAGCAAGCGTATTTATCTCCATATGCATAGCTTGCTGTCCAAGATGTTCTTTCACCTGCAAGGTCAGCTTTTTGTCTTCTTTATCCACAAGTTTGGAATCATCCTGCATTCTTGCATTGTATGTTTTATGCTCAGAATAGCATTTATAGCAAAGCCAGCGTATGCGGCGCAAATAAAGCGTTGCCGGGTGAATTTCGTAGGTAGGTTTCCTTCCCTCGTGCGGGATTTCCACTCTGCAATAATGCGTCAGCTTGGATTCCGACACGCTGGCAATCGCATCCTCCAGATAGGGTTTATCGCATTCCGGGCATTTGCCAACACCTTGTTTACACACCCAGTATGCAGCTGGAATCCCGCCCTTGGATGGTTCGTAACCGTAAACGGCATAATCATCCGGCAGGTCGATTTCCTTCAACCTTGCATTGTATTTAGCGGTATCAGCCGCTTTAAGAATCCGCTTCTCACGGATAAAGTAAGCCGATAACTCTGGCTGTGGTCTTTGGGTTGACATCCTACACCCCCAACTTCTGCATTTGGGTACACTTACACAATATAAGAATTGTACCATAAATCCGTAGAAATGGGAACCTTTTTCCAGTTACATTGCCAAAAAACGTGCGTTGGGGCAGTATGTGGCAGGTATTTTCATAAAAACTAAAAAGGCAACCTTTTTTAGAAATGAACTAAATCACTTGCCCCAAGCTGCCCCGGAAAGATTTACGCAAAAGAAAAAGGAGCAGACCACTTGGAAAATCCAAGCTAACTGCTCCCGGTTGCCGCTTACGAAACGTTTTTTTGCAACGTCATTTGAAGTAAAAGTTCTTGTGCAGCCGCACGGCCCCGTCATCGCAAATAACCATGATGTCATGTTCCAAGTGTGCGAGGTCTGCGGGCTTGATGATAGGCTGCGGCTTCTGGCTGGTATCGGTGGCCAACAGTGTGTGTTTTTCGCCTATCATTTTGGAAAAGTATTCCTGTGTTTCGGTGTCCTTGCAGCCGAGCAGAACGGTAAACTTAAAGTTGCCCAGCATGGCTTTCCGTTCGTCCTTGCCGTAAATCATATCGAGGTCGGCCAGCGATTGGGTCAGCACCATAATACGGATGTGGCGCTTCCGCAGCTTGCGCAGGGCCTCGGTGATTTGCAGTTTGCCGAACGAGGCAAATTCATCAAGACAGAATAGAATCATCTTCTTGTGTTCCGGCGGTCTGGATGAAAAGTATTCCATCGACTGGGCCGTAATAATGCGCAGCAGGTCGCCATAGATTTTGAGTTTTTCATCCGGGATGAAAATATAAATGCTGTTCTGCTCCAACGTGGCCGGGCAGATAGATTTCTCATACGTCGGGACTTTTCTAAGTGCATTTTTAATTTTGCTGTTCGTTGCAAATAGTTTGAGCGCGTCATCTGCACTCTGCTTGCAGCCTGCGGTGTTTTGCTCACTGGCCCCGGCAAAGGAACTGATAAATGCGTTGGCTGCGGCGTTCTCCTGTTTTGCAATATCGTTCAACAGGGAGCGCCAGTCGTGGGCAAGGAAAAATTCGCAGATTTCGATAAAGCCCCAGTCCATGCCATAGTAGCAGATAAGCGCTGCCGTTATCATCTTGCGCCCGTTTTTTGTGAAAAATACGCCCGCCTCGCTGTCGTTGGCCTTGTCCGGCAGCAGCAGATAGGCCAGCTGTTCCAAGCGCTCCTGCCGCTCGGTATCATCCGGGGCAGCATCAATGGACGCAAACACATCATACGGCATACAATCCATTGCCGTGGGGTCAAAAATGATTTTGTTCTCTGTATGTACATTAGCCGATATGTCGCCGGATATGTCAACAACAAGAGCCGTGCCCTGCCAACTCCGCAAAGTCGGAATCAACAGGGCACTTGTCTTGCCTGTGCCGGATGGCCCCATTACAAGGATGTGTCCCTCGTCCTGTTCGGGGGAATAAGCCAGCAGGCCGAATTTTTTCCCCAACAACACACCCTGCGCCTTTTCTTTGGAGCGGTAGACGATATTCTTGCGGGCGAATGGATTTGGCAGATGATTGGCCTGCCCGCGCAGATACACCAGCAGTGCTAGCACAACCAGCAGAATCAGTGTTGTGCCATATAGATAGCAGTTGATAATCCATACAATCTGTTTCATGCCTGCACCTTAAAAGTGAAGCCCTTGTTCAATTTTAGATTCTCCAAAATACAATGCAGGGCGTTCCTCTTTCTGCTGATATTCTTGCTCACGTTCGGCCTTCAACTCGGCAACCGTGCGGTTCCCGCCCTGCCGCTTGGTTACGCCGGTCATAACATGGGCATCTTCCAGACCATGTTCATTAAGATACTTCTGCAAATCGGGATGAAAATTACGCAGTTCGCGGCGGTCAAGGACATCGTTGGCACAGATTTTGTAGCCTTGTTCGTGCCTCAAATCTTCCTCGACAGGAATAAAACAGAAATGCAAATGCGGCTGGCCGCCCTCGTCATCATGGACGATGGCCTGCACGACATTTTCCTCTCCATAGCGGCTTGCCATGAAATCGTATGAAGCACAGAAAAAGTCATCATAGCGAGCAGGGTCTAAATCCTGCGGGGCGGTCACTATCCAGCCGACCATTACTTTTACATCGTCACGATTATAGCAGTACAGTTCCGATTTGCGCTGCAAAAAATAGTCGTACTCGGTCATGCCCCGGTCTGGCGACAGAACATAGTCATGTTCCAGTCGCTCCGGGTCAATGTCCCGGTTGCTCGAATGTTCGATTGTTCGCCGGTTGTGGCGAAGTTGATTGCGGACTGCGCCCGCGCTAAACTTCATGGCACACGCCATCATAATCTCTCCTTTCTCGGCGGGGATTCATGCCCCATCCGATTGCGGCTTAAAATGCACTGCAAAATCAGGCAGCGCATTTAGCCTCCGTCTGCTGTGTCATACAAGGTATGGTAGTTTCTGCGGAAACTCCCACCGCCCTTGCGGGCTTACCTTGCCAAAGGGGCGTGACCCCTCTGGACTCCCCGCTGCCGACAAGACCCGCTTGCCGTCAGTGGGGGCTGCGGCCCCCATCGGGACGACTTCCCGCCGTCCCTGCCCCATAAGATTGGCGGTGCCAAGTTCCGCACTTTCGCGCAGAGCATCAGCACCGCCCTTGCCGCGACCTGTACGCCTTACTATTGCCAAGGCGTGTCAGGTCTTATTTTTTACGCTTTGGAATACGGCTCCACTGACCCAGTGCATCGCGTTCAATGCCAGAGAGGAAAGTGATTCCATCAAACCAATTAAACGGAACATCCGGCTCACAACGATATGCGAGCGTTGCCAGCACATCGTATACAGCCTTTTCAAACCAAAGGACATCCCAATCGGCAAAAATGTCATCGACCAAGCGTGCGCCATCCAGTTTGCTGCAATCGTTGGGAACAGGCGTTCCCAATGCCTCGTAGACTTCGACAGCCGACTCCCACAAAGCCTCATCGTTTGCGATAGAGCAGTTGTCGCGCTTCTCGTGCAAATGGTAACGGGCAAAGATTCCCTGTAGCCGTTCTGAATCGTAAACAGGGCGTGTTCCCAGCGCTCTGATGCCGCGAGACATGGATTGCTTGATTTCCCATGCGTCCAGCGTGCCTTTTGCATTGCACTGGAGAATGAAAGCCGCCTCCGTGCGGAACGGTTCCGTTACAGGCAAAAATTCGTTTTTGAGCGCAATGTTAATAAGCTCACCAATTTTTAGCCCATACAATTTTGTTGCGAGAGCGATAAGAGTATCACTCTCCTTGTCCGATATAAAATAGCGGTTCATAAGAACGCCTCCTTGTAAGATAAATACAATTTGTTATGTGATACTATATGTATATAATAGCATTGAATATACTATTTGTCAACATATACATATCGTATTTTTTATAAAAATGGTACGGTACGCCGCTGCGGCGAGGCGGGGAAGCGTGGCCCTGCCGCTCAAAAAAGTATATAAGCCTCCAGCCCTAAGTCAACAGACTTTCACGGCATATTCTCGCACTTTTGCGGGGAGTGCTGCGATATTCCATGTTCTGTTGACACCGGGGTGGGGGCTTTACTTTTTCTTTTCGCCGGCAGGGGCCAAACCTGCAAACCGCTTCGGCGGGGATTTAAAAGTAAACTTTTAAGACGAAAGGACAACGAAAATGAAGCAGACGATTAAAACAAGCCGTGTGGCAGGTCAATTAGAGAAAATGTTTCGAGCACTTAACAACCGCTTTTTTGACGGCGAACTGCCGGAAGTCGTTATTAGTTTAAAAAAGACCGCTGGCGCGTATGGGCACTTCACCACTGGTAAGGTCTGGAAAACAGGCGAAGAACGGCGCTACGAAATCAATATAAGCTCTGCCAGCTTAAATCAAGAGTGTGCTTTTCTCGCAGGCGTATTAGTTCATGAGATGGTACACGAGTATTGCGCCGAACACGGTATAAAAGATACCAGCAACAACGGCGTGTACCACAACAAGAATTTCAGGCATATCGCAGAAACCCACGGTCTGGAAGTCGAGCATCATCCTAAATACGGCTGGACAATTACCAGCCCCGCCCTTGAACTTCTGGATTTTGTAGAGGAGCAGGGCTGGCAAGATTTCCAGATGGTCGAGAGCCTTAACCTGCTGGATGTACTCGGAACGCTCCCCAAGGGCGGCAACAGCAGTGCAGGAGCGGAAACCAGAACGAAAAAGCCAAGCAGTACCCGCAAATATATCTGCCCCAAATGTGGCAACAGTTGCCGAGCAACCAAGGTCATCAACATAATATGTGGCGACTGTATGGAAAAGATGGTCGTTGCCGAATAAGTGACAATAACAGCGATAATGGTCGAGTGAGAGTAGACCTCCATTTTTATATGTACACTTTTAATAAGGAGCACTACAATGCAATACGATTACCATTCCTGCCCATACGAACCAGATACCGGCGTTCCCCCTTGCGGGGAAATGGCCGAGTGCAAAACCTGCGCATGGTGC
>PPYF01000232.1_pt1 | contig 20934 bp, 16 predicted proteins | sample 1559871 | NCBI WGS metagenome assembly PPYF01 (sample SAMN08240021, study PRJNA423297) | Human gut metagenome, whole genome shotgun sequencing project.
CAGACATCACTCTCAGGAAAACCCGAATGAAATTTGAATTAACGTTCAAGGTTGTTTTGTTATTCAGTTATCAAGGTTTGCTCCCTTGCGAAAGCTTTTATATTTTATCACATCATTTTCTGTTTGTCAAGAACTTTTTTAAAAACTTTTTTCATCTTCTTTTTGAAGATTTTTGTTCTTTGCGATGCGAACTTTTATATGTTATCACATGTTATTCAATCTGTCAAGAAGTTTTTTAATTTTCTTTTAAGATTTTTATCATTTTTCTTTCAAAAATGTGTTTCTCATGTGCAACGCATATTATAATATCATAACACTATACTCACGTCAAGCATTTTTTGAATATTTTTTCATTTTCTCAAAAAGCACTAGATATTGTACTTTTTCTGTATTTTTATCATTTATACTACAGATTCGGCTTGCTAGATTGTTACTTTTTTATCAATTTAACAAGCTTTCTAACTCAGATTATCCTAATAAATTCCAATTCACCGTACCATAGTCATAACGGATGCACCCAACCAAACGCACCCAAAGAAAGTCGCTATCCTATATCTGCGACTCTATCACTGTGGGTTGAATGTTTGCCAAACGGCTCACATCCAATCCTCGCTCTAAGGCTACAGATATAGGATAGCGACTTTCTTTGGGTGCTGGCTTTGCTTACTAAAGCAAAATTAGAGTAAGAATACTAGCTCACCTGAAGTTATCACAGCACAGCCTCATAGAAGATAAATAATCCCTATTTGTTACCTGGGAGCAAGTGTTGGATGCGAGCGCTAAAGCGAACATTCAACACGCCGCGACGAAAGTCACAAATAGGGATTATTTATCTTCTATGAGGCGTCTGTATCAGAGCACAAGTATTCTTACTGCTCTACTTCCTGACGAATCTCTTTTGTACGAATTTCTTCGCAGATTGCAGAGATAAAGTCTTTTAAATCTTTCTGACCTTCATCTCCTGCGAAACGACTTCTTACAGATACTTTTCCTGTTTCCTGTTCCTGTGCACCTACTACTAACATATATGGAAGTTTCTGAAGACGTGCTTCACGAATCTTGTATCCAATCTTTTCAGAACGATTATCTACTGTACTTAAGATACCATTTTTCTTAAGTTCTTTATTAACTTTTTCTGCGTAATCAGCAAACTTCTCGGAAATCGGAAGTACGCGTACCTGCTCCGGACAGAGCCATGTAGGGAACTTACCTGCATATTTTTCAATAAGCCATGCAAGTGTTCTTTCATAACATCCCATAGATGTTCTGTGAATAACATATGGACGCTGTTTATCTCCATTCTGGTCAATGTAGTACATATCAAAGTTCTCTGCGATAGCACAGTCAAGCTGAATTGTAATCATCGTATCTTCTTTGCCATATACATTCTTAGCCTGGATATCAATCTTTGGTCCGTAGAAAGCAGCTTCACCCTCTGCTTCTACAAAAGGCACGCCCTGATCAATTAAAATATTACGGATTGCATCCTGCGTTGTTTCCCAGTATTCATCATCTCCTAAATATTTTTCTTTATTATTAGGATCCCATTTAGAAAGACGATATGTCACATCATCCTGTACACCAAGAACGCTAAGGCAGTACTGTGCCAAGTGAAGACATCCTTTTAACTCATCATTCGTCTGATCTGGACGAATAATCAAATGTCCTTCTGAAATAGTAAACTGACGTACACGAGTTAATCCATGCATTTCTCCAGAATCTTCATTACGGAACAGTGTAGATGTCTCACTCATTCTATAAGGAAGATCTCTATAAGATTTCTGAGTATTCTTGTAACAATAATACTGGAATGGACATGTCATCGGACGAAGCGCTAATACTTCTTTATCATTTTCTTCATCACCAAGTACAAACATTCCATCTTTATAATGATCCCAGTGTCCGGAAATCTTATAAAGATCACTCTTTGCCATCAATGGAGTCTTTGTTCTTACATATCCCCATTCGTTATCTTCTAAGTCCTCGATCCATCTCTGTAATGTCTGGATAATCTTTGCTCCCTTTGGAAGAAGAAGTGGAAGACCCTGTCCGATGACATCTACTGTTGTGAATAATTCCATATCACGTCCAAGACGGTTGTGATCACGCAGCTTGATTTCTTCTAAATATTTAAGCCGTTCCTCTAAATCTGCTTTCTTTGTATAAGCTGTACCATAAATACGTGTAAGCATCTTATTATTCTCGTTACCTCTCCAGTAAGCTCCTGAAGAAGCTGTAAGTTTAAATGCTTTAATCGGCTTTACACTCATTAAATGAGGGCCAGCACAAAGGTCTGTAAAATCTCCCTGTTTGTAGAAGCTGATCGTCGCATCTTCCGGTAAATCTTCAATAAGTTCTACTTTATAAGGCTCCTCTTTTTCTTTCATGAAAGTGATCGCTTCTTCCCTTGGAAGCTCATATCTTTCAATTGGAGGATTCTCTTTAATCACTTTTTTCATTTCTTTTTCAATGGCATCTAAATCTTCTCTTGTAAGTGGTGCCATATCAAAATCATAATAAAAACCTTCTTCGATTGCCGGTCCAATTGCAAGCTTTGCTTCTGGATACAAGCGCTTCACTGCCTGTGCAAGTACATGAGAAGCTGTATGTCTAAATGCAAGCTTGCCTTCATCGTCATTAAATGTAAGAATATTTAAATCACTATCTTCGGAAACTATAGTACGAAGATCTACTGTCTCCCCGTTCACCTGTCCTGCACATGCATTTCTTGCAAGACCTTCACTAATATCTTTTGCAATATCAAGCACAGACATCGGCTGTGCATATTCTTTTTCAGAACCATCCTTTAAACGAATAATCATTTCTATTCTTTCTCCTTCTATCTATTGTGATGGATTAGTACGCGATAAGCAGCTCCGCTACCATATAATCCGCATATTAACTTATTATATCATAAACATAATCATTCTACCAAACAAAATTCATGAATGCAAAAATAGCCGCAGCGTAGAAGACATTAATTTTTTATGTAAAAAAATTCTTTTTGCTGATCATCTTTTCCAAAGAGATTATTATATTCAAGCAGATTATACTGATGTATCAATTCATAATATGGAGATTTTTTATCATCCACCTCGTAAAACTTTCCATTTTTATCCCAATATCCGATAGCATTAATTGCCGGAATTTCTTCCCTGAGTTTCGTTAAATATTCAAGATAACCTGTTTTTTTAATGCCTGCTACTTCTGCAAGATATGTCGAAAGATAGTTGTTACTGGTACGTTTCACATTTTCTTCTTTAATATCATAGTTCGCCCAAATTAAAAATGGAACTTTATAAAGTTTCTCCAGCTCTTCTCCTTCTAACTTCTGAATATCTGTATGCAAAAGTTTATTATAGAAATCTTCTTCTAAATCCGGCTGATGATCTCCAAAAAATACGATAACAGTCGGCTCATCTACTTTTTCAAAATAATGAACGAGTTCCTTTAATGCATTATCGGACATTTTAATCATGTTCAGATATTGTTCTGCTTTAGAATAAGACTGTAGATCACCTTCAATCTGTACATCATCCCCTGTTTCTAAAGTACTTCCATCATAACTTCCATGATTCTGCATCGTTACATTAAATAAATAAAATGGCTTATCTTTGTCGGTTCGATTCTCATAAAGGCTAATAAGCTTTTTATAATCTTCTGAATCTGTAATATGGTAATTCACCGTATCTGTAAATACTGAAAAATTATCAGAAGTATAAAATTTATCAAATCCCATTAATGGATATACTTTATACCTGCTGTAACCCGTCTTATAAAATGGATGCAGCGCATAGCATGGACTGTATCCCTGATCTTTTAATGTATGTGTCAATCCTGCCGTCTTACTTCTAAGAAAAAGCTGATATGGAACAGAGTTATCTGGTAAAAATGCAAGTGTATTTCCTGTCATAAACTCAAATTCTGAATTGGCAGTATTGCCTCCAAAAACAGAAGAATATGTATATCCTTTAATCGTATTTTCCTTTAATTTACGAAAAAATGGCATATAATCCTGTGAAACCTGCAGATCACCTACTGCCTTTAAATCCGCAAAAGATTCATTCATAATTGCAATTATATTCGGTTTCTTAGTTTCTGTAGTTTCTATAGTTTCAGTCGAGTTACTATCCGTATACTGTTTTGCAATCTTCTTAACTGCACTCACTGAATAATCTTCCGGTTGTGTCACATGGAGATAACCAAATGTCCGCATCGTTGTAAGCAACGTTCCATAATAACGATACTTATACTGTGGGCGATATACACGAAAATCCACTCCTATATTCTCCAGATAATCACTGTACACATATACTTGTGTAAATCCAGCAAAAATCATACAGGATACTAAAGTATAAATAATCCGTCCCTTCCACTTAAAAAGCTTCTCTTTATCAAGCTTCAATAGAAGTGCAACTAACACAAGTGCCATCATAAAAAATTCCGCTGTGTCAACATCAACTTGTAACTGATAAGTATTTGCTACAGAAACCGCCGTCACAAACGAATAAATATCGGATGCGATAAATGACATGCTTCGGAACAGTGTCAGTTCATAGTTCAAAATCCCAAACACTGCTGTCACAATAATCATGCAGATAGATGCTCCTCGTATGCTATTAAAAAGTAGCAAAAACAAAACATATATTACATAATACACAATAATATCTAATATCAGATATAAAAATGGAATACTGAAAATCGGCACCCAAAACTGTGCATCGTTATAAAATTCCAACCATAAAAAAGCCATAAATGGTGTTGCGATCCCTGCAATATACGTCAAAATCTTATTTACTTCTGCTGAAAAATGAATCTTCTTCACAGTCAGAAAAACCAGAGCAACCCACAGACCGCCACAGATAATGAGAGAATCTGCATAAAAACGGTCAAAAAATTTCGGAGCTTCCGGATTATAATATAGATCCGGCTTTGCAAAAAAGGCAACTGCCAGTAAAACATCTAGCGCCAGCAAGAAATTCCTTCCATGTTTCCCCTTGAAGAACGTCCTGATTCCTGCCTTTCTCTTTCTTAATTTATTCATCTTAATTCATTCCAACCTTTCGTTTTACTTCCCCTCATTCTGAAGAAAAAATCTTCTTCATATGCCTTTTCAATGACAGCCCATATGATAGCACAAATTGCGAATTAAAACAAAAACTTTTTACTATTAATTCATTTAGAAGAAACAGACGAAAGTAAAAATAATACCATATCCCAGATGCGACTACAGAGCAGATGGGATATGGTATTATTTCTTTTTCGTCTGTTTTCTCTCAATGAATTAAATAGTATTTCTATTTAATTCTAATAACAAATACTTTCTTCTTGTTACTTCCGTCCGTTGTTCTCGCTGTAATTTTAACCTTTTTACCTTTTCCGGCTTTTGTAGTTTTTACAACACCTTTCTGGTTTACTGTTGCGAACTTCTTATTGCTGCTAGTCCATACTAACTTCTTATTCGCTTTCTTTCCTGCTACAACTTTTGCTTTCAGTTTAATCTTCTTACCGGCTTTTACAACTTTCTTTCCTGTAACTGTAAGTCTCTTAACAGCATCTTTCATTACCTTAATCTTATATGTCGCACGAGCTCCACTTCCATCTGCTGCAATCGCTGTGATCACCACAGATTTACCTGCTGCCTTTTTATTTACAGTTACCACTCCGCTCTGGGATACTTTTGCAACTTTCTTATTGCTTGTTGTCCATTTCACTGCTTTGTTAGAAGCGTTTTCTGGAGCAATTGTTGCTGCTAATTTTACTTTCTTTCCGGCTGCAATCTTGTTAGAAAGAGCTGCAATCTTGATGCTGGATACCTTAATACTCGCCGGAGCTACTGTTGCAGTATTATCTGGTTTGGTGTTATTAGCATTGTTATTATTGACATTGTTTTTTCATTTTGCTTAATTGTGTCAATATCTGTCTTTCCACCGTAATAAGCTATAGATAAAGTCGCATTTTCATTATATACACGGTCATCGTTTGCATCATCTGTATACAAACCAATGTAATGCATTATAATATAATATGTTTTTCCAGCTTCGCAATCAAAGCTCTCATAAAATGCGTTCTTCTCTGTAGCAATATGATTCATCTCTACATAACTTCCATCTGCATCATCAACTGAATCATACCAGTCATCCATATACACATCTTTTCTGTTCCATGCAGCCTTGAATACATGTGCACCATCATGTTGCGCTGTAAATTTATAAATTCTACTTACACCATCTGTCATATAATTAACTGGCTGTGCGTATGTAATTGTACCATCCATCTCTTTTTTAGAGATTTCCAGTTTTACATTAATATCAGATTCCACAGCCTCAACATTGTTCTCAAAAGAGAAATAACCTACATCAATATTATAGGTCTCCCCTTTCTTACAATAAAAAATTATACTTTTATAGTTTTCTCCTGTATCTGCAGTACTATATGAAACACTATCATTATATTCATCTTTAATATCATAGTCCCATTCATCTAAATAAGTGCCTGATTTTACATTCCAGGAGAATTTCAGTGTATGATATCCACTTTCTTCTGCTGTGTAATAAAACCATCCTTCTTTAGAACCTGTAACATAGTTAGCTGGCTGAGAAGAAGATATCAATTGTCCAGATATTCCTGAAACAGATATGTTATATTCTCTTGTTTCTTCTCCAGAATCACTACAAAATCCTGCACACAAATAATATGTTTTTCCTGCTTTTAATTTGGCTCTCACAGAAAAATGGTAGTTTTGCGCTGAATCATCGTCTTCTTTTATATAATTATAAGATTCACCATTTTTTTCTAATAAGCAACCATAGGAATCCACTCCCTCGCTATCTCCTTCTAAATTTTCTCCCCGGAATACATAGATTCCATCATTCTCTGGTGTAAAAGCGAACCACTTCGCATCATAAGCTCCCTCACTGGAGTTTACGGTATAATTCGTGTCCTTTTGTATTGGTGTCACTGCCACATCTGGGTTTAACTCTGCATCAAAAAATGTTGCCGTATCATCATAATACTCTAAACTTCCTACATTCAGATGACGGGATACTTTTCCCCCCTCATCACTTGTCTCTTCCGCATTAACTGGTATCTGAACCATAGTAATCGTCATGCAGAGTGTAAGTACAAACGCAAGTACTTTTTTCCATTGAATCTTTGAAATTTTTAATTCCATAACTTTTCTCTCCCCTTATTTGTTTTCAGAATCGAAGACGAAATTCCTTCATTCCTCCTTTTTGTCTTATGTAATAATTCCATATATTTCGCTCCTCAGCTTTTTCGTTTCTCTGCCACAATATTCTGTCCAATCCCCAAAAACAGAAAAAGATAAGGAGTTATAAACACATTTGGACTGTTCACCAGTCCCTGTATCAGCCACACAAATAAAATGGCTGGCACAATAACGGAAAGTTCACTTCCCTGCTTTCCTTTTTTAACAAATGATAAATTCTTAATCAGTGTAGTAATTATTATTCCAAAGTAACTGACTAATCCAACAATTCCTGTAGTTACTAAAAACTGCAGACCCTCATTGTGGGCATCTACAAAATAATATCCCAGCTGCTTCATGGAATCTGTGTGAAATACCTCAAAGAAGGAAGGAAACATACCCATCCCGCAGCCAATAAGTTTCTTCCATAAAGGCAGGTGTCCAAATAAATCTATCGTCCGCTTCCAGACATAACCTCTGTTGCTTCCCCAAGAATCATCAAATACCAGATATTTTTGCACAACAGCGACTCCATTAAGTCTGCCGTTGCTCATGATCACAAAACCAATTCCTGCAACAATCAGAACTGCCAGTATTCCTGAAAATATAGTTCTCAACTTTGCTAATGTATAGTTCTTCCCTGCCTTCTTCAGCACAACGGAACAAACAGCCAGTATAATAGCTATGATGAGCCATAACAAAACATTGCCAAAAAGCTTCTGCTGTAATATATCCCACTTCACTGTAAAATGAAGTTTCTGCTTTGCCAGATATGTAAGAAATCCAACAGATGACATTGATAAAAACAGTAGTCCTCCGCATTGAAAATATGCGGATAAACTCTCAATGTCCACAAAGGCAAAAAATAAATAAAACAGATATACCCCTGCTATCCCAGGAAATATACTATCGCTGTTGGAACACAATCCTGCAGTAAGCACCAGAAACAATGCTACTCCAAATAAAATCTTTGAAGTCCTTTCTCTCGAATACAGATAACATCCCAACCAAAATGGAATAAATATGCAAAAAAATGATGAGACAACATTAATCTGCCCTAAGGTTCCAAGAAATGCACTTCTCTGATTCTTTACAATCATTTCGTAAAGATTCAATATATCAAGCCCAAAGCGACTTCCGATTACAAAAATACCAGTAAACACGCTACCGAGCAATGCTCCCCATAAAATACCCTGGTTCATCTGAAAAGTTCTCGAAATACAGAAACTTCCGATCATGCACAGAATCAAAAAAATTGAACCAAACAGCTTTCCCTTTCCTGCCCACAATACCACTGGACTTAATTTATTAAATAAGACACCAAGTAGTACAATTATAAACAAAATTATACTCCAAATATTAATAATATCAATCCTGTTTTCTGATAAAAATATATTCTCTCCTGTCTGTATTTTTTTTACAAAAAATATGATACCAGTCCCCAAAATATATAGTATTGTTGTCACAAAAAAGAAAATTGTTTTAGCCTCCATAATGTCCAAATACCCATTCCTTAAAAATAATGGAAAAAGCATGAACAGATTTGCACAATATATTGTTGTCCAGATTGCCTCCAGACTTAATTCTTTTTTCTCACGTGTACTTTCATTCATGTTTACACGAAATCCCCTTTTTGTCTATTTTTTTGCTTTTAAACAGTATTGTATCAGAATATTGTTTAATATTCCATGTATTTTTTTGCAATTTATATACTATTAAAAATATTTTTTTCCAACCTACTAAAAAAGTATGCCATCAGTTGCGCTCTTCCTGAAAATTTTTCTGTTTCTAATAATTTTTCAAGCTGTTTTTTGTCTGCAAGTAACGGCTGGATATATTCGTCTGCTTCTGTCTGTGGATTAAGTTCTCCTTCTACCTCTGCTATAACAACCCATGCAGAGGAATCACTTAAATCTGGTGCAGCATAGGCTGGAGGGAGTATTTTACAGATTTTTTTGATGTAAAGTCCTGTTTCTTCTCTTAGCTCCCGCCCGGCACACTCTTCTATCGATTCTCCTTCTTCTAAATGTCCTGCCGGCATGTTGTAGATAAACTGATTCACCCCCATGCGAAACTCTCGCAAAAGAAGAAGTTTCTCTCCATAAAAGCCCACAATTACCACACCAGAAGCTTTCTTTCCAATTTCCTCCGGCTTTTCATAATCAAAGTTACTTACCATTTCATATAATTTTTCATTGCCTTCTGTATTTGTATAATTCAATGTATAGCTTTTTAAAAAACGAGTATCTCGATTCTTCGTCATAAAATTTAATACAGGTACTTTCTTTTCACACATAAATATTCCTTTCTAAATACTAATTTGAGGGACTAAAGAAACGAAAAGCAGAAATTTAATAGAAAAGGAAATGTGAAGATAGTCGCTTCGTAGAAAATGCCTGACCGGCATTTTTATTCGCTCCGACATCACATTTCCTTTTCTATTAAATTTCTGCTTTTCTGTTGTTTGGCTCCAGATGGAAATTAGTATTTAAAGCTTGGATGGGAATAAGGAAATTGCCCAGAAGATTATGAGAGTTAACCAGAGAAAAAATTCTCCTAACAAAATTCATAGACTTTTGGAGAAACTCCATGTTTTCCTCAAACAAAAATACTAATTCTCACCAACTGTAAGTTTTGTATAGTCAGAAAAAAGAAATAATACCATATCCCAGATGCGGCTTCGGAGCGTGTTTAAGATGCGAACAAGCATTTTAAACACAGCGACTACAGAGCAGATGGGATATGGTATTATTTCTTTTTTCGTCTACATGAAATCTACAGATTAGTATTAATCTAATATTTCTTTGAGAATCTGATTTACCATTGCCGGATCTGCTTTTCCCTTCATGGCTCTCATGGTCTGACCTACAAAAAATCCCATTGCTTTCTTCTTTCCAGCTTTATAGTCTTCTACAGACTTTGGGTTATTCGCAACGATTTCTTCGATTACCTTTCGTAATGCGCCTTCATCATTTACAGTCTTTAATCCGTTCTCTTCTACATAAACTTCTGGATCTACATCCTCGTCAAAGATTGCCTCAAATACCTTCTTGGCTACTTTACGGTTAATTGCACCAGATTCAATCATCTGAATCATTTTAACAAGATTTTCTGGACTAAAATGTATGTCAGAAGCTTCCATTTCTTTTTCTTTTAAGAGACGCATAATGTCTCCCATAATCCAGTTCGATACTTCTTTTGCAGCTGCACCCAGTTCGATGCAGGATTCAAATAAGTCGGTAAGTGTTTTGTTTTCTGTAATGATATTGATATCATATTCAGGAAGGCCAAACTGTTCTTTATAACGTGCCTGTTTTTCATCACGAAATTCCGGCTGACGACTGCGAATCTCGTCTAACCATTCATCTGAAATTACGATTGGTGCAAGGTCCGGTTCCGGGAAGTAACGATAATCCTGTGCATCTTCTTTGGAACGCATCGGATAAGAATATTCTTTATCATCATCCCACCTTCTTGTTTCCTGTACAACTTTCTTACCATCTTCAATTAAGTCAATCTGGCGTTCCATCTCGCCCTCAATTGCTCTTGCGATTGCGCTGAAGGAGTTTAAGTTCTTCATCTCTGTTCTTGTTCCGAACTCTTCCGCTCCCACTTCGCGGACAGATAAGTTAACATCTGCTCTCATGGATCCTTCCTGAAGTTTACAATCAGATGCTCCAAGATACTGGATGATCATGCGAAGTTTTTCAAGGTATGCGATAACTTCTTCTGCCGAGCGCATATCCGGCTCTGATACGATCTCGATCAGCGGAACACCACTTCGGTTAAAATCTACTAAGGAATTACCTGTAGATGGGTCATGTACTAACTTTCCGGCATCTTCTTCCATATGAATCTCATGGATTCTTACATTCTTCTTTCTTCCGTCTACATTGATCTCTACCTGTCCATTGCGGCAGATTGGAAGATAGAGCTGAGAAATCTGATAGTTCTGCGGATTGTCCGGATAAAAATAGTTCTTACGGTCAAACTTGCAGTACTGTGTAATCGTACAATTTGTTGCAAGACCTACAGCAGCAGCATACTCTACAACCTGCTTATTTAATACAGGAAGGGAACCAGGCATACCTGTACAGACCGGGCAGGTATGTGTATTAGGAGCACCACCAAAAGCAGTGCTGCATCCACAGAAAATCTTTGTTTTTGTCGCCAGTTCTACATGAACTTCCAGACCGATGACCGTTTCATATTGTTTACTCATTCTACTTTTCCTCCTTTCCGTTCAGACTCCAATTTACAAATTCACGACTCTGCTCAAATGCATATGCTGCACGAATAATATTTTTTTCTTTAAAGCAATCACCGATAAACTGGATACCGATCGGAAGGCCTTTGCTGTCAAGACTGCCCGGCACGCTGATTCCCGGAAGACCTGCAAGGTTTACAGAAATGGTATAGATATCTCCCAGGTACATTTTAATCGGATCACTTAAGCTCTCTCCAAGCTTCGGTGCCGTTGTTGGTGCTGCCGGTCCTAAAATAACATCATACTTTTCAAATGCTTTATCAAATGCCTGTTTAATTAATGCCTTTGTACGAAGCGCTTTTAAGTAATATGCATCATAATAACCTGAACTTAACACGAAAGAACCAAGCATAATTCTTCTCTTTACCTCAGGTCCAAAGCCTTCGGAACGAGTCTTTTTATACATATTATGAAGTCCTTCGTAACTTTCTGTACGATATCCATATTTCACACCATCAAAACGTGCAAGATTAGAACTTGCCTCTGCAGAAGCAATAACGTAATAGGCAGGAATTGCATATTCAACAAGGCTTAAATCAAACTCTTCTACAATGGCACCTTTTTCTTCTAACTTCTTTGCGGCTAAAAGAACAGCTGCCTTTACTTCCTCATCCAGTCCTTCTCCCATATAATCTTTTGGGATTCCAATGCGCATTCCTTTTACATCCTCTGTTAAAGCAGATGTAAAATCATAATCTTCTCTCTTGACAGAAGTAGAATCTTTCGGGTCATAGGATGCGATTGTTTCAAGAATAGTTGCACAGTCCGTTACATCCTTCGCCATCGGTCCGATCTGATCAAGAGAAGAACCATATGCAATGAGTCCATAACGGGAAACCGTACCATACGTAGGCTTCATTCCGACAATACCACAATAAGAAGCCGGCTGACGAATCGATCCACCCGTATCTGAACCTAACGCGTAACTACACTCTCCTGCCGCAACTGCCGCTGCCGAACCACCTGAAGAACCACCTGGTACATGCTCTGCATTCCATGGGTTCTTTGTCACTCCATAATGAGAAGTTTCTGTTGTACTGCCCATCGCGAACTCATCCATATTAGTTTTACCAATAATAAGCGCGCCCGCCTTCTCAAGATTCAGAACTGCCTCGGCAGTATAAGTTGGCTCAAAGTTCTCGAGAATCTTAGAACTACAGGTTGTGCGAGTTCCTTTTGTACACATATTATCCTTCACTGCAACCGGAACACCAGCAAGCGGTCCTGTAAGAATTCCATCATCAATCTTCTTCTGAAGTTCTTCCGCTTTTGCCTGTATAGCTTCTCTTTCCTGTACAGTTACATAACAATTAAAGTTATCTTCTAGAGCATTAATAGCATCCATAGCCGCATTCGCAGCTTCTAAAACAGATACTTCTCCTGCTTTAATCTTCTTACCCAGCTCAACAGCTGTATAATCCATAAGCCCCATATCTTTCCTCCTAATCAAAAGTCTTTGGAACTACAAACGCTCCGTCCTTGGCTTCCGGCGCATTCGCCAGAATCTCATCTCTGTCATCTTCATTTGTAACAACGTCTTCTCTAAACACATTATTCACTGGAAATACGTGACTCATCGGCTCTACTCCACTGGTATCAAGTTCATTCAATGTATCAATATAGTCAAGCATATTTGCCATATCTTTCTTTGCCTGTTCCTTTTCTTCCTCAGAAAGTTCCAACTTGGCAAGGATTCCGACATATTCGATTGTTTCATCTGAAATTATATTTGCCATACTTCAATCTCCTTATCGTTTTACAACTCTTTCTAATCTCTGAATTTATCATATTTATTATTCATAATCAAGTGAATAACCAGATAAATACAAATTTAATGCACTCTCAGCGTTTTTCTGTACTCAAGAATACATGAGCTTAAAAGAGAAAAATCTGACACGCAAAAAGAGACCCATTTTATAAATGGATCCCTTCTTGCATTTTATTATGTAACTAAATGGCTAATTCTTATTAATCAAATCAAGTCTAACTAATCTTCTTTTGCCCATCCGTAGGAACACTTAACGGCTTTCTTCCAGCCTTTAAGTAATTTCTTACGGTTGTCATCGTCCATCTCAGGGTCAAATACTTTATCAATAGCCCAGTTAGCGATAACGTCTTCTTTACTATTCCAATATCCAACTGCAAGACCTGCAAGATATGCAGCACCCATAGCTGTTGTCTCAACACACTGTGGACGATGTACAGGAGCATCAATGATATCTGCCTGGAACTGCATTAAGAAGTCATTCTTACAAGCTCCACCATCAACCTTAAGAGCTGCTAACTTAACGCCTGCATCAGCCTGCATAGCTTCAAGGATATCATATGTCTGATATGCAAGAGATTCTACTGTAGCACGAATGATGTGCGCTTTGTTACATCCACGTGTAAGACCTACAATACATCCACGAGCGTACTGATCCCAATGAGGAGCTCCGAGTCCTGTAAATGCAGGAACTACATAACATCCGTTTGTATCTGGAACTTTGTTACAGAAGAATTCAGAATCTGGAGCTGCGTCTACGATTTTAACTTCATCACGTAACCACTGGATAGCTGCACCTGCTACGAATACAGAACCTTCTAATGCGTAGTTAACTTCGCCGTCAAGTCCCCATGCAATTGTAGTTACAAGACCATTCTCAGATAATTTAACTTCTTTACCGATATTCATTAACATGAATGTACCAGTTCCGTATGTATTCTTAGCTTCACCAGGATTGAAACATGTCTGTCCAAATAAAGCTGCCTGCTGATCACCTGCTGCTCCAGCGATAGGAATTCTTCCCTGGAAGAGGCTCTCATCTGTCATACCATAAATTTCACTTGATGGTTTCGGTGTTGGAAGCATTGATTTAGGAATATCTAATTCTGCTAAAATCTCATCATCCCACTGAAGAGTATTAATGTTAAATAACATTGTTCTTGCTGCGTTAGAGTAGTCTGTTACATGAATCTTTCTTCCAGACAGGTTGTAGATTAACCATGTATCAACTGTACCAAACATTAACTCGCCTTTTTCAGCTTTTTCTCTTGCTCCAGGTACGTTTTCAAGAATCCAGTGAATCTTTGTTCCTGAGAAGTAAGCATCAATAACAAGACCTGTTTTTTCTCTGATCTTATCTACTAATCCTCTTTCCTTTAAGGAATCGCAGTATTCAGATGTACGACGGCACTGCCAAACGATTGCATGATAGATTGGCATTCCTGTTTCTCTATCCCAAACGATAGTTGTTTCACGCTGGTTAGTAATACCGATACCAGCGATATCAGCTGCTGTAACACCAAGTTTTTCCATAGCCTGACGTGCTACAGATAACTGTGTATGCCAGATCTCCTTTGCATCATGCTCTACCCAGCCTGGCTGTGGATAATACTGTGTAAATTCTTCCTGCGCTACACTACAGATCTCACCTTTTTCATTAAATAAGATACAACGGTTACTAGTTGTTCCTGCGTCTAACGCCATCATGTACTTAGCCATAAGTAAACCCTCCTTAAAATAATTCATTACGTTGTGGTCAAGCCCAATACCTTCCTGACCTCTGCTCTTATATTAACATAATTTCTGTGCGATGTATTTAGACAATTTACATTTTTTGTATGTTTCTTTTGTGTTTTTGCATGATAATGCACAATTTTTTTGTCGTTTTTAAAGCAGATTAAATAATTATTTTTTTAACAATTTTATCTGAATGGTCGTTTTGTCTACTTTATTGATTCTTTTTTATTTAATCATACTACATTTTGTATGACCACTTCCTTAATTTTCTTTACACAAATGGCTGTCGGGCTATTGTTCCGAGATAAAATAAAAATAAAACACAGAGAGACCCCATATATAAATCTGCACTATTTGAAGAACGAGGAGAGATTGTATCCAAGGGAAGAAGACAATCCCTTGTCTTACTGACCTGGACACAATCCGACGAAGTACTTCAACGAGTGTGGATTTATATATGGAGTCTCTCTGTGTTTTTCAATAATCTAAAGTTGGAACAATAGCGCGACAGCCCCATACTTCTACTGCACATCGGATATAAATTCTCTCTGACGCATTGTTTCGTACATAAGAATCGTGGCAGACACTGCTGCATTTAAAGATTCTACCTTTCCTTTCATCGGAATCTTTATCTTATGATCTGCTAAAGCAGTAATCTCATCTGTAAGTCCATTTCCCTCATTCCCTATAAGGAAAGCACTGCCGTTTCGATAATCCTGCTTATAAAATACATCTCCTTTTAAGTGTCCTGCATACACAGAAATTCCTTTCTGTTTTAATTGTTCAACTACTTGAGGAAGATCATCCGTAATAACAAAAGGAACTCGGAAAATCGCTCCCATCGTAGAACGAATTACCTTGGGATTATAAATATCCACCGTTTCTTTGTTCATGATGATTCCTGTTACTCCGGCGCCTTCTGCTGTTCTTACAATTGTTCCAAGATTACCCGGATCCTGAAGACTTTCTAAGAGAAAAAAGCATGGATTCTTTTCTTTATTGATGAGTTCTCCAATGTCAGGTTCTTCTCTTCGTACTACCGCGATGACTCCCTGCGGAGTTTTCGTATCAGAAAGATGTCTGCATACATTTTCACTGATAAGCTCGTAGTTCCATCCTCTTAGTTCTTTATCGTATTTCCCGGCAAATTCTTCTGTGAGATAGCATTCCATAACTCTGTCTCTCGGAATCTCAAAAAACATTCTGGGACCTTCTACCAGAAAACAATTTTCTTTTTTTCTTGCCTTTGCACTTTTTTTCAGATTTATAATATTTTTTACTTTTATATTGGATGTACTGGAAATCATTTTTACCCTCCTATGCAGATACTTTATGCATACACTTTCTGTAAAAGCCACGACAGATGGGCGATGATATCTTCTATTGGTTCTCTGAAATCATTTTCTGCCCATTCAAGAACATATTGTGTAATTCCTAATGTAAAGAAATCATTGCAAAATTCTTCCTGCTTTTTCCCCGAAAACGCCTCTGTATTTTTTGAAAAATACCCACAGGATATACTCTTTGCAATCAGCGGATACATAGCTTTCTTTAAATATGGCAGTTCTGCATTTGTTAAAATATTTCGAATGATCACGCGATTATCTTTTATCCACTGTAAGAACCTGCTCATAGCATACTCCCAGGTTACTTCTTCATATATGTGGCTCTCATGTACCAGTTCATACTCAAATGCTTTTGACATCAGATCGTATATATTGTCAAAATGATAATAAAAAGTTTGCCGGTTCACTCCACATTGACCGGCAAGCTTTTGTATCGTGATTTTTGAAAAGGGACACTTTTTCAGTAGTTCCATGAAAGCAGCACAAAGCATTGTTTCTGTTTTTTGTCTCATATAATCATTTCCTCAATTCATCAAATCCACTATTTGTAACTAATCAGATTTGTGCGGTATTCTATAAAGAAGCCGCACAAATGAATCTACTGATCAAGTCTGAACAGTTACTTATTTTCTTTTAAAGTAATCTTGAGCTTTGTTGTGGCTCCTACGGTAACTCCCTCAACATCTCTCACGTGCAAAGATACTTCATGTGTTCCGGGTTCTAAACCATTCACATCTATCCATGGAACAAAATCTTTTATCGCCAGACTGTCCACAACAGAGGATGGTCCATCTACCAGGATCGAATAGTCATTATCCTTATCATAAGCAACTTTGTAACCATTACTATTATTTGTTACATTAATATCTTTTTTCTCAAACGACAACTTATGAGAAGTTATCTTTTCAATCGTTGCCTTGACTTTCACATCGTTTGCATCATCTCCGGCTAAAATCACATCATCCGGAAGCACTGCCTGTGTCAGATCAATATCCTTCTCATAATTTTCCTTGAGTCCATCAATGGATACACTGTCAAGTGTAATAGAGTCCAGACTTTCTAATGTATCATCCGGTGCTGCGATCGTGATCTGCTTTGGTTCATAGTCAAAAGAAACCAGATGATAATTCTTTGCAGGTTCCCCTGTATAAGAGAGCTTTACATCTACTGTCTTTGTCTTCCACAGTTCCACATAAATACTTATGGATGATGTATCAAATTCTATCTGGTTGTTGCTGATCTTCTTACCTTCTTCATCATACAGCACCGGCTTATCTGTTGCTGTAACATCATGAGAAATATCATCTACACTGACCGTTGCACGAATTTCTTTCGCAGAAGAAAGTAAATTCTCCGGTCCACTTACCTTGATCAGATTCGGGGTACTTGTAGCTCGACCAACAGCGTATCCTTCTGCCGGATTTCCTTTTACTGTAATGTTGACCGGAACGCTGATCGTCACGACTTCATCCTTCTTAATCTTCATCGTGTTTGTTGTTCCCAATGTAATATCTAACTGATCGGAGTACTTCTTTGCCGTAACATCAATTGGTACTGCATCAACTTTAGACAGCTTTGAAAAATCTGCAACCGCCTGAAAATCTGTAATCCCCATGGAACGTACAATACTGCTCTTTCCTTTTACTGTAATATTGACTTCTTCACCATCGAGAATTTCGTAAGCATATCCTCGTTTCGTAAGCGCATCCTCATTCGTAATCTTTACAGGAATACTGTAAAACCTCTTCGTAATTACCGGATCATTTGTATTTGCCACAAAAAGCCATATTAAGACTGCTATGACGACAGAAAGTATCTTCATCCACATATTATTTTTCTGACTTTTCATTCCTCAACAAGTCCTTCCATTTTTTAAATACATCTACATTACCTGTATCATCAACTTTTAACTGCTGAAGCTTTTCTACAAGTTCTTCCTTCTGCAAATGTTTATATAATCTTCCATCCTTTGCAAGTGATACTGCACCAGTCTCTTCTGAAACAATGATCGTCAGACTATCTGAGACTTCGCTGATTCCCACCGCAGCTCTGTGTCTTGTTCCTAGTTCTTTTCCAATATCCATGCTATCTGTAAGAGGAAGATAACAAGTCGCTGATACGATACGATTCCCTCTGATAATAACAGCTCCATCATGAAGTGGTGTATTATGTTCAAAAATATTGATCAGCAACTGACTGGTTACCAGACCATCTATAGTGATTCCTGTACGCACATACTCCCCAAGTGCTACATTCTGCTCAATGACAATTAAAGCTCCTGTTTTAACTTCACCCATTTCATAAGAAGCACGTACAACTTCATTGATCGTCTTTTCTGTAAACGCAGACTGTCTTCCCTCATACTCTCCGGCTGAAAATGAAAAAATATTACTGAAGATCTTCTTCCGTCCTAACTGTTCCAATGCCCGTCTAAGTTCCGGCTGAAAAATAATGATCGCCGCTGTAATTCCAACACTGAGCGAATTAGAAAGCAGCCATGATATTGTATTAAGCTGGAATATTGCCGCAAAAAGGGCAAAAAGCAAAAGCATGATAATACCCTTAAACAACGTCCATGCCCTTGTTAGCTGTACCCATTTCAACATCTGGTAAACGATCACACTAATAATGATAATCTCCAGAATATCTGTAAAACCAATTGACGGAAGAGACAGCCAATATAAATACTTTTCTATTACTTTGTGAAATTGTCCTATACTTATTAACTGCATAATCTATTATCTAGCCCTTTCACTCTTTCTCTGCTTCCTTCCCATCCTTGTCAGGTAAATCGGAATCTTCCGTTATGTCATCAAACAGGAGATCATCCTCATTTTCTTCGGACTTAATATTCGTTACATTCCTGTTTTTCTCTGTAACCTTAATCTTGGGAACTGCTTTTACATAATAAAAATATTCGTCATCCTCAAAGGATACCTTCTCGATTCTGGACACATCACCGATTCCTCTAAAGAATCGATAAATATAACAACATCCAATTCCCAGTATTACCTCAAGAAACAGTCGCCATATCGTATAATCCAGTTCAAAAATCAATCTTCCAAATAACAATAACAGTACCATTGCTATATTCCCCACAAAAATAGCAAACATCCATGCTCTTTCATAAAATATGTGGCAAAGTAATGTTGTTATAAAAATAATCAAAGCAAATGTTACAAGAAGCACCAGCAGCTTCTTATCAATTAAGATCAGATTAACTATTCGCTGTAATCCCATTCCAAAACTAGAACTTGTGGAGGTCGTAAGCAATGTACTTACATCTGTCATGTATACTGATAAAAAGTACGTCACAATTCCTGCCGCTGCCGGAAGAATCGCTCCAAAACCAACGCTCATCCCTAAAAGCACCGGCAGAAGATACTCCAGCTTTAAATAAAATAAAAGTACTGTAGCTATAATAATGATCGCATGCTTCTTATCTACTCGTATAAATGCAAGGGAACAGACGATAAAGAAAATTACAAATCCCAGAAAAATATCCATGGAAACATTCCACAGATTTATCATAATCAATATAGATATCGCATAATACAAAAACGATATTGGTAAAAAAGCCTGCACAGCTGAAACTGCCAGGAACACCCATGGTTTATCAATACATTCATTATAATAAAACATTCTCTGAAACATACTCAGTGCAAAAAAAGCAAAAATCAACTTCAGTATCGGTAAAATTATCTCTATATGTCTCTTATATAAAGTTGTTAACCATTCTTTAAAATAGACTAATTGTGCCATCATAAGCTATTCCCTGTCCTTTTCTTTTTGAATATATCTTCCCAGACGATACAAATTATGTTCGTACTGCTTTATATCCACTCTCATCTTCTCATAAACTCTGGTATAATATCGCCTTATACATACAATATCCAGAACAACTATAATAACGTAAAGAATCACTGCATGAACAATATACTTTTGATAGGGAAAGCTCAATCCTCGTGACATAATATCTGTGTAAATGCCAAAACAATACAGCACCATCGCTAATATATAAGCCGCTGTAATTGCAATTACACTTTCTAACTGCTTAATATTCACATATGTTCTCTTACTGTAACCGTTTATTCTCAAATCCTTCTTTCCCGGACCCTCTTCATAAACCGCCAGCTTCGTCATTAATCTGACTTTCTTCGGATCAATCATAACTGTTCCTCGATTTCTAAAATCTTTTTAATCTATTTTAGTATAACATGAACTTTCTTCCAATTACAACGGTAAAATAAAGATTTCATATACTGATTTATGAGGGGAAACAGACGGAGAACAAAAATATTATATGAAATAGAATGTGAAGATAGTCGCTGCATAGAAAATGCCTGATCGGCATTTTTATTTGCTCTGACATCACATTCTAGTTCATATAATATTTTTGTTCTCCTGTTTGTTGACTCCAGATAGAATCAGTTATTTAATCTGTGGGAAAGAGGAGGGATGCGACAGACGCCGCTGAAGAAAGTAGTTCTTAACTGAATTGCATTAAGGTTTCTAAAGAAAAGAGAATTTTTATAAGTTTGATTTTGTTCCGTTGCGCTAAACGCTTCATTTTGCCTCAAAAAACGAAAACTTCGGAAAAACGAGTCCG
>PPYF01115714.1_pt1 | contig 20914 bp, 25 predicted proteins | sample 1559871 | NCBI WGS metagenome assembly PPYF01 (sample SAMN08240021, study PRJNA423297) | Human gut metagenome, whole genome shotgun sequencing project.
TCGTACTGTGTGCGTGTGCTCATATCGCAAACCCTCCTTTTTAACCGAAGCGGCCCGAGATGTAGTCCTCGGTGCGCTTGTCCTTCGGGGTGCTGAAGATCTCACTCGTGGGGCCGCACTCCACCAGCTCGCCCAGCAGGAAGAAGGCCGTGCGGTCGCTGATACGGGCTGCCTGCTGCATATTGTGGGTGACGATGACCACGGTGTAGTTCTTCTTCAGCTCGCTCATCAGTTCTTCGACCTTCATGGTGGAGCCGGGGTCGAGGGCGCTGGTCGGCTCGTCCATCAGCAGCACTTCCGGCTTGACCGCCAGTGCCCGGGCGATGCACAGGCGCTGCTGCTGGCCGCCGGAAAGGCCCAGCGCGCTCTTCCTGAGGCGGTCTTTCACCTCGTCCCAGAGGGCAGCGCCCCGCAGAGAGCTTTCCACCAGCTCGTCCAGCTCCGCCTTATTGTGGACGCCATGGAGTTTGGGGCCATAGGTGATGTTGTCGTAGATGCTCATGGGAAAGGGGTTTGCCTTCTGGAAGACCATGCCAACGCGGCGGCGCAGGTCGGTCAGCTGCATCTCCTTCGAGAAAATATCCTCGCCCCGCAGCCGGACATCTCCCTCGATGCGGACATTCGGCACAAGGTCATTCATCCGGTTCAGGGTCTTCAGAAAGGTGGATTTGCCGCAGCCCGAGGGGCCGATGAGGGCCGTGATCTCTTTTTCGCCCACATCCAGCGAGATGCTCTTGAGGGCTTTGAAGTCACCGTACCAGAGGTTCAGGTTCTTGGCCGAGATGACCGGCGTATTGTTATCCATAAAATATGACCTCTTACTGTTTCTGTTTCAGCTTTGTTTTTGCCAGACGGGCTGCAAGGTCGATGAGGAGCACCAACACCAGCAGCACCGCACCGATGCCCCACGCGGAGGCGAAGTCGCCGTCCTCGAAGGCCCGCAGATAGAGCAGGACCGAGAGGGTCGCGCCGTTGGAGGTGTACGCCTTGGCGATGCTGCCCGCGATGACCTCCGCCGCACCTGCGGTGAAGAGGAGGGCGGCGCTTTCGCCCACGATGCGGCCCACAGCAAGGATGCAGCCGGTGACGATGCCGTCGATGCTGCACGGGAGCACGATGGTGCGGATGATGTGCCACTTGCCTGCACCCAGACCCAAGGCACCCTCACGGTAGCCCTGCGGCACCGTCTTGAGCGACTCCTGCGTCGTGCGGATGATGGTGGGCAGGTTCATGACCACCAGCGTCAGACTGCCGGAGAGCAGGCAGGTCTTGAAGCCCATGGTCTGGGCGAAGACCAGCATACCCACAAGGCCGTAGATGATACTGGGGATGCCTGCCAGCGTCTCATTGGTGAACTCGATGACCTTGATGAGCTTTCGGTTGGAGGCGTACTCGGTCAGGTAGACCGCCGCGCCCACGCCCAGCGGAAGCACGATGAGCAGGGTCAGGAAGATGACATACAGGGTGTTGAGGATGGCGGGCAGGATGCCGTCGGTGCCCTTGAGGACGCTGGCGGTGGTGGAAAGGAAGTTCCAGCTGATGTGGGGGATGCCCCGGATGAGCACCAGCCCGATGACGCCCGCCGTCAGGGCGATGACCAGCACCGCCGCAGCCCAGACCGCCGCCGTCAGCGCGATGTTCCACGCACGGCGGGAGGGGGAGAAATCACGTTTCATCCTTATTTCCTCCCTTCAGCACAGCGTTGAGCAGCACATTGATGGCCATGATGAAGACGAACAGAACCAGCGCGATGCTGAACAGCGCCTGTTTCTGCAGGCCGCTGGCATAGCTCATCTCCTTCGCAATGGCCGTAGTCAGGAAGGTGACGCTGCGGAAGAGGCTGTCCGGCATATTCGGGCTGTTGCCGGCCACCATCATGACGGCCATGGCCTCGCCGATGGCGCGGCCGATGCCCAGCACGATGCCCGCGGCGATGCCGCTCTTTGCCGCTGGGATGCTGATCTTGAACCATGTTTCGGTGTCCGTAGCGCCCAGCGCGAGGCTGCCCTGCTCATACTCCGGCGGGACAGCGTTGAGGGCCGTCACCGACACCGAGACGATGCTGGGCAGGATCATGATGGACAGCACCACGATGGCCGACAGCAGGCAGGCGCCCGAGGCCTTACCGAAGGCTTTTGCCACCGCAGGCACCAGCACCTGCATCCCCAGCAGACCGAACACCACGCTGGGGATGCCGCTCAGCAGCTCCACCGCCGTGACCACGACGTTCCGCACGCCGGGTGCTGCGGCCTTCGAGAGGAACACCGCTGTCAGCAGGCCCACCGGCACGCCGATGAGGGACGCGCCCAGCGTGCCGTAGATGCTGGAGAGCACAAAGGGCAGGATGCCGTACTTCGGCTCGGCGGCCGTGGAGGCCCACTCGGTGCCGAAGAGGAACTTCAGCGGGCCGATCTTCCCGATGGCGGGCAGGCCCGACAGGAACATATAAACCGTGATGACAGCCACACAGCCCACCGCGAGGATGCCGCAGAGAAAGAAGATGGCATTCATGATGGCCTCCAGCCACTGGGCCGGAGTGCGGGGCAGCTCAAACTTTTTCATAAAAACACCTGAGCATTCGCGCTCAAAATCACTCGTTCACCGGGACAGCGCCAGCAGTGCGGATGAGGTTGGCGGCGTCAGCGCTGGTAGCAAAGTCGAAGAAGGCCTGAGCCTGAGCAGAAAGGGTGACAGAGTCGTTGGTGACGAAGACAAAGGGACGCTGCACCTCGTAGCTGCCATCCTTGACGGTCTCTTCGCTGCACTCCACGCCGCCGACGGTCACAGCCTTGACGGTGTCACCGACAGCAGACAGGGAAGCATAGCCGATGGCCAGAGGGTTGGCCTCCACTGCGCTGATGACAGCGCCGGTAGCGGTCAGCTCCTGTGCATACTTGCAGGAGTCCTTGACGTCCACGATGCTCTCGAAGCCGTCGCGGGTGCCGGAGCCAGCCTCACGGCCCACCAGAACGATCTCGCCGTCGTCGCCGCCGACCTCAGACCAGTTGGTGATCTCGCCGGTGAACATCTGCTTGAGCTGATCGACGGTCAGATCCTCGACCTTGCTGCTCTTGTTGACGATGATAGCGATGCCGTCCAGAGCCACGGTGGTACCGGTGACGCCGGTCTCATCTGCCTTCAGAGCACGAGAGGACAGGCCGATGTCCAGCGTCTTATCGGTCGCGCCGGTGATGCCTGCGCCGGAACCGGTGGGGTCATAGCTGACGGTGACGTCCGGCTCGATCTCGGCGAAGCCCTCGGTCAGAGCAGCGATGACGTTCTTCATGGAGGTAGAACCGCCTGTGGCCACATTGCCGGACAGAGCAGCTCCGGAAGCAGCAGACTCCGCAGTGCTGGAAACGGCTGCGGAAGAGGCAGCGGCAGAAGAAGCTGCACCGCCGCAGGCGGTCAGGGCAGCAGCAGCGGCAGCAGCGCCGCAGATGGACAGGAACGAACGACGAGTGATCTTTTTCATAATAAATATCTCCTTCGGATGGGCCGACCCTACGTTCTGGCCGGAATGTGTTTTCCTTTTTCTTGTTCCCTGTTGTCTCTCTCGGAACGTCTTTATTGTAGCGCGCCGCCCATCCTGCTGCGACCATACCGGTGCAAAATGCAGGTAAAGCTTCGTGCTGTTGTTTTGTCCCACTGTCATCCTCTGGTAAAGTCCGTGTGGAAAACATAGCAGTTGATTTTACATTTCCGGTCAAACTGTCAAAAATAGCCGCTGACCTTTGTGCATCCCGCCCACCGGAGGGTGCAAAAAAGGCTGCTCCACCCTCCGTGAAGCAGCCTTTAGCGCCCTCTTTTCTTAAAATTTTTCCTCTGCGCCGTCCGGGCGGTAGAGCTTGACGTATTTCCGCCATTTGTCCTCGCCCATGACCCGGCTGTAGCAGTCGGCCAGCGCCTTGTTGGCCTCCCCGGCCTCCATCGCGCTGTCCTCGGCGGGCAGCACCAGCACCCGGAACCATGCATCGAAGAGATGCTCGGTCCAGCCGGTGTCAGCTGCGCCGCAGCGGGCATAGAAGCCCAGACGGCGGACGGCCATCGCCCTGTCGTCTGCCTTTTCGGGGCACTCGGCCTCGATAAGGATAGCTTTTGCACCCTCCTCGTGGGCGGGCAGAGCGGCCAGCAGCTTTGCGCCCACCCCCGAGCTGCGGTAGGCGGGCAGGACGGAGAAATAGTCCAGCTGGCTCACTTCGCAGCCCGCGGGCCGCACCATCAGCAGATAGGACACCAGCGTGTCCTCCGCGAACACGCCCCATGTGTGGGCCATGCCGGCGGCCTCGCTGTTCAATATCATGCTCAGAGGCTTCAGCTCGCTGGGCGGGAAGTCGCGGCGCATCTCGTCCAGATACACCCGCGTCAGCTCGTCGGCGGTGAGTTTTTTCCAAGTGAGGTTCTGGGGCTTCATATCGGGTTTCCTTTCCTATTGAATTAAAAAATACCGCCGGGCCGGGCACTGAGGCCCGCTCCCGGCGGCGCTGCATCGGATGTTTTACAGCTGCTTGCGCAGGGCGTCGTACACGGCCTGCACATCGCCCTTGATGACCACCTGACAGGCGTTCTTGGCCGGGCGGATCACACCCTCTGCACCTGCGGCCTTGGCTGCGGCCTCATCCACGGAGGCATAGCTGTGCACCTCGAAGCGGAGGCGGGTAGCGCAGTAGTCCATCTTGATAATGTTCTCTTTGCCGCCGAGGGCTTTCAGGAGTCCGGAGGCCATTGCCTCGCTCTCGGCCGAGGTCATGCTGGGCGTCTCCGCCCCGCCGTTCTTGTGGTCGTGGCAGTACTTGCGGCCAAAATAAAAGCAGGCCATCGCCGCCATCGCCAGAACGATCTTCACCGGCAGAGAGACCGGAAGGAAGGTGACGATGAGTGCAATGACGATGGCAGCGATCCAGCTATAAATATCCATTCCCAAAAACATACGATAATTCCTCCTTTGGGGAACACAGCGGCGGGCACTTCCGGCAGGAAGCGCCCGGGTCTGATCCGGGTACGACTCCATATTAACATACCGCCGGAAAAAAAGAAAGCCTTTTCGCACATCTTTCGCCCCGGGAGCTTGCATCCCGGGCCGGAATCGGGTACTATAAAGGCAGTATATCCCGAATACACGGAAGGAGCATCCTTATGGAATGGACTGATATTCGCCTGACCGTATCCAAAGCCGACGCCGAGGCCGCCGAGGCCGTGGCCACCATGATCGCGGAGGGCGGCATCTATATCGAAGACTACAGTGACATCGAAGAGCAGGTGGAGCAGATCGCCCATGTAGACCTCATCGAGCAGGAGCTGCTGGACAAGCCCCGGGACACCGTCATCATCCATATGTATCTCGAGCCGGGGGACTCCCCGGTGGAGACGCTGGCCCTCATCGCGGCCCGGATGGAGGCCGCAGGCATTCCCTACACCTCCGAGACCGAGGGCGTAGAGCAGGAGGACTGGCAGAACGGCTGGCGCAAGTACTACCACCCGATGGACGTGGGCCAGCGCCTCGCCGTCGTGCCCTCGTGGCAGGACTACGAGACGAGCCGCGTCAAGCTCATCCTCGACCCGGGCCTCGCCTTCGGCACCGGCGGCCACGAGACGACCAACCTCTGCCTTGAGGTGCTGGACGAGCGGGTCAGGGGCGGCGAGCGGGTGCTGGACATCGGCACCGGCAGCGGCATCCTCGCCATCGCGGCCCTTAAACTAGGGGCAGCCGTGGCCGAGGGCGTGGACATCGACCCCGTAGCCGTCCGCACGGCCGGGGAGAACGCCGCCCTCAACGGTGTGGCCGACAAGCTGACCGTCCTCGTGGGCGACCTGTCCGACAAGGCCAGCGGCAAGTACGACATCATCACCGCCAACATCGTGGCCAACGCCATCATGGCGCTGGCCCCCGCCGTCCCCGGCCTGATGGCCGACGACGCCGTCTTCATCGCCAGCGGCATCATCGACAGCCGGAAGGATGAGGTCATCGCCGCGCCGCTATTTTACCACCGAGATTTCCGACGGCACTGCCGTGCTGCGGGGGGCTGACGCCCACCATCTCTCCCGCGTCATGCGGGGGAAGCCGGGAGACACCGTCATCCTCTGCGACGGCAACGCCGTGGAATACACCGCCACCATCACCGGCTTCGGCGACGAGACGGTGGAGTTTTCCGTCGAGCCGGGCTATCCCAGCGCCGCCGAACCCACTGTGGACGTCACCCTGCTGGTGGGCTACCCCAAACAGGACAAGCTGGAGCAGGTCATCCGCCACGGCGTCGAGCTGGGCTGTGACCACTTCATCCCCTTCTTCAGCCGGTACTGCGTGGCCGCCCCCAAGAAGGAGGAGCAGAAGAACGAGCGCTACAACCGCATCGCCTTCGAGGCCGCCAAACAGTGCGGACGGGGGGTGCTGCCGGATGTAGCCCTGCCGCTGCCCAACTTCGGCGCAGTCTGCCGCAGCCTCGGACAGTACGACCTCGTGCTCTTCTGCTACGAATGCGGCGGTGCACCCCTTCGCCAGCTGCTGGCCGAGGCAAAGCCCGCCGACGGCCAAAAGCTGAAGCTCGCCGTCATCACCGGCGCAGAGGGCGGCTTTGCCGCCGAGGAAGCCGAGATGGCCGCGCAGGCCGGGGCAAAGACCGTAGGCCTCGGCCCCCGCATCCTCCGCTGCGAGACGGCTCCTCTGGCCGTCGTCTCCGCCGTCATGACCCTGACGGGAAATCTCGAATGATATGCAGCAAAAAGGGCGTCCCGCCGCGGCAGGACGCCCTTTTTCTTTATCTTGTTTCTGCATCCCGCAGGGCCTTTTTGATGGCCAGAAGGTTCTGGGGACTCATGGAGAAGCTGCGCAGGCCGAGGCGGAGATACTGGGTGGCGTTGACGGCGTTGCCGACGGCAAGGCCGCAGATCGTCACAGGGATGTCGGCCTTTTTCGCGGCGTCCACCACCATGGCGATGAGCTTTTTCATGGCCGGGCTGGCGGGGCGGTAGTAGTGCTCGGCAATGGCCAGCTCCCGGCTCACGGCGTGGGTGTACTGGGTCAGGTCATTGGTGCCGATGACAAAAAAGCGGCAGCCGTGGGCCGTAAAATCCTCTGCCGTCAGACAGGCGGCAGGGATGCTGAGCATGACGCCGAAGGGCACATCCGGCTCGAACTCCACCCCCCGCTCCGCGAGCTTGCGGCGGCAGTGGTCCACCACCTGCATGGCGGAATCCCAGTCCTCGATGTCCGTCACCATGGGGAACATGACCCGCAGGGGGCCTTTGGCGGCAGCCCGCATGAGGGCACAGATCTGGACTGCCATCTGGGGCAGGTTGCGCAGGCTGCTGCGGATGCCCCGCAGGCCCAGCTTGGAGGACTGGACGCCCTGATAGGCGTCCGCCATCGTGCGGTCGGCACCAAAGTCGAAGGTGCGCACCGTCACCATCTTTCCCTTGGCGGCGGCGAGGCAGGAGGTATAGAACAGATACTGCTCCTGCTCGTCCATGGCGTGGCCGGGCAGCATCATGTAGCTGCTGCGCAGCAGGCCCACGCCGGACGCGCCGGAGCTCATGGCCGTGCCCACATCCTCCGGGCCGAAGCAGTTGGCCAGAAGCTCGAACTCCTCGCCGTCCCGGGTGCGGTTGGGCAGCTCCAGCTGCGCGTTCAGCTCCTCGTTCTGGCGCTGCAGCTCGCAGATGCGGGTGATGGCGCTCTGGCGGGCGGCGGCGTCCGGGTCAAGGATGCACTCGCCCTCGGTGGCGTTCAGGATGACCTCGCGGCCATCGCAGTCCTCGAGGAAGTCCCGGCCCACCTGCGTGATGCCCGGGATGTTCAGCGAGCGGGCGATGATGGCCGCGTGGCTCTGGCCGCTGCCCTCGGCAGTGATAAGGCCGAGGATGCGCCCCGACGGGATGCTGAACAGGTCAGTGGGCATGAGCAGGTCCGACGCGATGATGACCGGGTGGTCGAGGGCCAGCCAGCTGCGGGGGCGGCGGCAGAGGATGTTGGTGATGCGCTGGGTCACGTCGAGGATGTCCACGCTCCGCAGCTGCATATAGGCGTTGTCTTTCATGGCCGAGAGCTGGGCCGCGTAGCGGCGGCCCACACGATCCATCGCTTCGGCTGCACCCACACCGGCCCGGATCTGGAAGTTGACCTCATTCATGAAGCCCTCATCCTCCAGCATCATGCTCTGGAACAGAAAGATGGCCTGCTCGGTGGGGGCGGCGCGGTCTGCCATATCGTTCAGCTCCTTCTGGGCCAGCTGAATGGCATCTTCCAGCGCCTGCTTTTCCTGCTCGGGATGGAACGGCCCCTCGCCAAAGACCAGCGGCGGGCGCTCAAGACGGCTCACCTGCCCCAGCACAAGGCCGGGCGAGGCGGTAAAGCCCTTGTATCTCTTCATGTTTCCATTTCCTCCGGCGGCACCCTGCCGGTCAGCGCCCGGCAGACCAGTGCCTGCAAAAAGGTGTTGGGCAGCAGCGCGGCCCGCGCGGCCTGTGCCGGGCCTGCCTCGCCCTCGAACAGCGGCCCGAAGCGCGAAAGGCGCTCAAAGTCGCATTTTGTGAGGAACGCTTCTCCCAAGCTGCGGGTGGTATAGTAGGGAGCAGGGTCCACACCCACATCCTCGGCGACGGCTTCCAGCGGGGCCAGCTCGGCATCCGAGAGCTTCGCCAGCAGGAGGGCAATGTCCGCCGTCAGGGTGGAGGGGTGCTTCTCCCGCATCTCCTTCTGGACGGCCTCAAAGGCCGCATGGAATGCGGCGGCGTCCGCGCTGCTCCCGGCCCCGCTGTCCACAGCGTAGGCACAGCCGCGCAGCCGCCCAAAGGCCCGCAGGGTATCGTGATAGCCCAGCTCGATGTTCCGCCGGGCGGTGGCGGGGTCGAAGTGAAGGATGTCGCCCAGCTCCCAGTAGCTCCGGATGAGGGTCGTGGGCAGGCCGGTGCGGTTGGGGCGGGTGATGCCCACGCCCTCAAGGTCCACGCAGACCAGCTCTTCCGCCCCCATCTTCTGGGCCAGCGCCGTGGGCATATTGTCCCGGTAGCCGCCGTCCAGATAGGAAACGCCGTCGATGGTGTGGGCACGCAGGGCCGGGAAGCAGGCCGCCGAGGCCAGCAGGTAGTCTTTTACCTTTCCCTCCGGGATCTCTTCCAGCGGAAGCTCCCGGGCCTTGAGCGTCTTCTGCTCCACCGTGACGAGACCCAGCCGGATGGGGCTGCGGCGGAGGGCGTCCTCGTCCAGCACCCGCTCCACGATCTCTTCCAGCGGGGTGACGTCCATGCCGCCCTGCGTCACGGCGTCCTTGAGAAAGGCGTGCAGCTCCGGCAGGGGCGCGTCCTCGGCGGGCAGCTCTATCACATCCTGACTGCGGATGGTAAGCCACATATCCCGGGCCGTCTCGTAGAGGTCGAGGGCGAACATCGCACCGTTGAGGCTGCCCACGCTGGTGCCCGTGATGATCTGGGGCCGCCAGCCCAGCTCGGTGAGCGCCCGCCAGACGCCCACCTGATAGCTGCCGCGTGCACCGCCGCCTGCCAGCACCAGCGCCCTTATGGGGGTGTTGTTCTGCGCCATATCTGCCGCCTCCTTTGATGCGTTCCGGTTTTTCCTAGATTATAGCATATTTCCCGGGAGATTTCTCTCTGTTTTTGTAACAAAAAATATGCTATAATAAATTCACTTTGCCAGAACGATTCAGGAGGACCACAGATGCACCGCAAACAATGGATATTCGACATGGACGGCACCCTCACCGACAGCATGACCGTGGTGTGGCAGGGCGCACCGCTGGAGCTGCTGCGCCGCTATGTGCTCCAACACATGGGCTGACCAGTGCGAAGAGGTCCTCACCCGGCTGGGCGTGGCGGACTATTTCGAGTTTTTCTGCACCGCACAGGGCGCGAAGAGCAAGGCCCACCCCGCCGTGTTCCATGAGGTGCTGGACCGTCTGGGCGGCAGCGGCCCCGCCGACGCCGTCGTCTGTGAAGACGCCGTCTACGCCTCCCGCACCGCAAAGCAGTGCGGCTTCTACCTCATCGACATCGAGGACGAGACCAGCGCCGCCGATCAGCCCGAATTGCAGCGCCTCGCCGACCAGTACATACACGACTGGACACAGCTGGACTGGGCGGAGCTTTAAGAAGCGGTTTTATTGCAAGGCAAGAATTACAGCAACATGAAAACAGCAGTGGGGAGGCTCATTCCGGGCCTCCCCACTGCTGTTTATTGAAACTGCTTTTCCAGATAATCCCGCAGCGCCGTGCGGGCCGCAGGCTCCCGTCCGCGCGGCACAGGCACCCGCGCGCCGCTCTGCATCCAGAACTCGCTCGCTGCCAGCTGGGAGACTGCCGCCAGATTGACCACATAGGAGCGGTGGAGCTGGACGAAGCGCTCATCTGCCAGCAGCGGCTGGGCCACCTGCGCGAAGGGGACCCGGACCGAGAGGGAGGGCACATCCTCGCCGCTGGCGAGGTGGAAATGCACCACATGGTGGGTGCACTCGAGGTACTCGATGTCCGCGAAGGGCAGCACCCGCAGCCCCGACGCCGTGGCCACCGGGATGGCCGGGCCGTACTCCGGCTCGGTGGCCCGGGCCAGCAGGGCCATCAGCTGCTCGGGCGGGACGGGCAGCAATAAATACTGCATGGCGTCCACCCGGTAGGCGCTGTAGGCGTGGGCGGGCGTGTGGGCCAGAAAGGCCATCGGCGTCCTGCGTCCCCGGCTGCGGAGCGCCGCCGCCGCTCGCAGCGACGCAGCGGCCGCCGTGCTGGGCAGCTCGATGAGATACAGCTCGTACCGCTCCCCGGCGTCGTCCCGGGCCAGCAGGGCCTCCGGGCCGTCCAGCTGCTCGACGATGCAGGCATCGTCCCGCCGGGCATAATAGTCGAGGCACTGTCGCTCCACCCGGCTGCGGAGGACGCTGTCCGGGCTGCACACTGCGATATGGAAGATCAATTCAAAGCCCCCTTTCGGGCCTTCCGCCGGGTGCTTGCTTTTTCGGCCCGGTGGGAGTATCATTGCTGTAAAAAGCGCTATCGCAAAGATGCCGTTTTGACAGGCGCTATTTTTGAAAATTGCGATAAAAGGAGAAACTGCTATGGAAATGCCCCTCGTCAGCATCATCCTGCCGGTGTACAATGCCCAGAGCCATCTGAACCGCTGTCTTGGCAGCATCTGTGCCCAGCAATATGAGGATCTCGAGATCATCGTCATCAACGACGGCTCCAAGGACCAGAGCCTGCCCGTCTGCGAGGAGTTCCGCAAAAAGGACAGCCGCATCCTGCTGGTGGACAAGGCCAACTCCGGCGTGTCCGACACCCGCAACCTCGGCCTCAAGCTGGCCAGCGGTAAGTACGTCCAGTTCGTGGACAGCGATGACTACATCGCCCCGGACTACACAGCCCGGCTGGTGGAGGCGGCGGAGCAGTCGGGCGCTGACCTCGTCATCTCGCCCTACACCATGGTCATCCCCGCCGGGGCATCCAAGCCCGGGCAGGTGCTGGAAAAGATTCAGGACGATCTCGGCGTCATGCACGTTGCCCGCCCGCCGGAAACGAGGGAATACGGCTTCCTGCCCGCAGGCATCTACGACAAGGACACCTTCGCCCTCCGCCTGATGGACAAGCCCGCTTCGTATTTTTACGGCGTGCTCTGGAACAAGCTCTACCGCCGCGACCTTTTCGCGGCCCACGACATCCGCTTTACCAGCGAGATGCGCTGGGCCGAAGACCTCGTGTTCAATATGCAGTATATCCAGTACGCCGAGGTCTTTGCGTCCATCCCGCAGCCCGGCTACTACTACGTCCAGAACCCCCAGAGCATCTGCCACACCCAGATCAAGCCCGCCACCCTCGTGCAGAACAAAATTCAGGTGTTCCGCTACTACAAAGACCTCTACACCCGCCTCGGGATGTACGAGGAGGTGCGTCCCCAGCTCTACAAGTTCCTCATCGACATCGCCGAGAGCACCTATCCCTCCGGCCCCTTCAAAAAGGTCATCGACGAGGCCAAGGCCTACTGGAAAGAGCACAAGGCCGAGCTGGAGCAAAGGTCCTGACGAGAAACAAAAACGGGCTGTTGCACATCCCAACCTCTCAGTCTCGCATTCGCTCGACAACTCCCCTACCGAGGGGAGCCTCTGGCGAAGAGGGAAAGCTTTCCAGAATGCCAAGGCCTCTCCTCGATAGGAGAGGTGGCATTGCGAAGCAATGACGGAGAGGTTGTCGATATGCCGCAGCCCTTCTTTTATTTGTTATGCCCCGATGGCAGCGCACTTCTTGGCCAGCCAGTCGCGCTCATCCTCGGTCAGACGGGGAGCCAGCTTCTCGAAGACCTCGCGGTGGTAGGCGTTCAGCCAATCCAGCTCGTCGCGGCTCAGCACGCCGGGGACGATGGGGGAGGTGGCGATGGGCACGAACGTCACCGGACGGAAGGCGAGGAACTCGCCGTACTGGTTGGAGGCCTTGTGATAGCACTCCAGCTCGTTCTCGATGCGGATGCCCACGACGCCGCCCTCGTAGACGCCCGGCTCATCGGTGACGATCATACCGGGCTTGAAGACGGTGGTATTGCGGCCGTTCAGGGCGTGGGGGCCTTCGTGGACATTGCCCACATGGCTGACGCTGTGGCCGGTGCCGCAGCGGTAGTTGATGAGGTGGCGCCACAGCGGCTCGCGGGCGATGGTGTCCAGCATATGGCCGTCGCAGTAGTCCAGCCAGACGGCCCGGGCGATGTCGATGTGGCACTGGAGCGTCCAAGTGTAGAACAGCCGCTCGTCCTCGGTCAGCTCGCCCAGCGGGTAGGTACGGGTGATGTCGGTGGTGCCGTCCATGTAGGTCGCGCCGCTGTCCACCAGCAGGAAGCCCTTCTTCTCCAGCTTTGCGTGATCTTCCTCGGTGGCGTGGTAGTGCATCATGGCGGCGTTCGGGCCGTAGGCGGCGATGGTGCCGAAGCTCTCGGTCAGGAACTTGTCCTGTGCGCTGCGGTATTTGTGGAGGAGCTCGTCGATGGTCAGCTCGGTCAGCTCCTCGCCGGCAGCCAGACGGTTCTCCAGCTCGATCTGGAAGCGCACCATGGCCACGCCGTCCCGGAGGTGGGCCTCGCGGGTGTGGGCCAGCTCGACTTCGTTCTTGACGCCCTTCATGGGCAGCAGGGGGTCGGCCTCATCCTTGACGGTAAGGGCCGGGTTGGCCTCCAGCGTCTGATAGACAGCATAGTTGACGGAGGCGGGGTCGGCCAGCACGGTCTGGGTCTCGGTCTGGGCGGCGAGGAAGGAGAGCACATCGTCGTACTCTGCCAGCTCGACGCCGTTCTCCTTCAGCTCAGCCGCTGCCTCCGCGCTGACGCGGGCGGTGTTGATGAAGAGAGTCGCCTTGTCCGGGGTGACGTAGCAATAGGCCATGGCATAGGGGGTACACTGGATGTCCATGGCGCGGAGGTTGAGCAGCCATGCAAGGTTGTCCAGCTTGCCCACAAGCTGTGCGGTGCAGCCCAGCTCAGAGAGCTTCGCGCGCAGCTGGCCCAGCTTTTCGGCGGGGGAGAAGCCTGCATATTCCTTCGGCAGGATCCACGCCGGGGTAGCAGGCAGGGCGGGACGGCCCTCAGTCCACAGCTCGTCCTCGAGGTTCAGCAGCTTGATGGTGCCCTTCTTGGCGTCCAGCTCTTTTTGCAGGCTGCGCACCAGACCGCAGGAGGCCGTCAGGCCGCAGAGGCCCAGCTTGCCGCCCTCGGGCAGGACTTTGGCGCAGTACTGCTCGGCGGTGGGCACATCCGGCTCACCCATCCGCATCAGCTGGATCTCAGTACCTGCAATTTCCTTCTCGGCCTGCACAAAGTAGCGGCCATCCGCCCAGACGGCGCTCTCGGTCATGGTCACGACGAAGTTGGAGTTCTCGCCGTGGAAACCGGAGAAGTAGGTCAGGGCGGTGTAGTGGTCCGGCATATACTCGCTGGCGTGCGGGTCGCCCACCGGAATGAGGTAGACGTCCACACCATTTGCCTTCATGGCCGCGCGCAGGGCGGCCAGACGCTCAGGAACGGTATTCATGCTCATATCAAAAAAGCCTTCTTTCTTTGTTCTGCCGGAAAAACGCCCGGCGGCGATGATCTGCCGGGTCTATTGTATCATTCTGCGCCACAGAATGCAATTCGTGGGCATCATTTTGACTTTTTGCCGCGTTCCGTGTATCCTAGGGCCATAGACTTATTGAATGGAGGCGTTCTCATGGCATTTTCCATCATTATGCTCGCCTGTCTTATCGTCTGCGTCGGCATCGATTATCTGAGCCTGAAGCGCATCGACCAGAACGGCGCTCTGCTGGGCGTCACACTGCCGCCGGACGCCGCCGCCCTGCCCGAGGTGCAGAGCATCGTGCAACAATATCTGCGCTGGTTGCGCATCATCTGCCTGCTCTGCGCCGCCGGGGGCGTCGGGCTGTTTTTCCTGCCCGATTCGCTGCTCCGGGTCATGGTCTGGGTCTATTTCTTTTTCGGAAGTCTGGCTCTGCCGTATCTGCCCTGTCTGTGGGCAAATCGCACCCTCCAAAGGCTGCGGGATGCCCACGGCTGGCCCGCAGCCCCCGGAGATGTCCCATGGAAATACGGTCTGTTCTATTATGCTCCTGACGACACGCGCGCCTCTGTGCCTAAGCGCATCGGCAAGGGGACTACCGCCAACCTCGCCACCCTCCGGGGGAAGCTTGCTGTGGCGGTCAATGCCATTGCAATCGCTGCCATCCTACTGACCGGGCCGGTGCTAGGCGTCCTCGACCACACGCCCGCAAGGCTGGAATTGCAGGTATCACCCACCGTAGAGCTGCAATCTTACCACGGCAAGACCCGGAAGTACATCATCCCTCTGGACAGCATCACCAAAGTACAGGTCTATTCCTCTCTGCCGGAGGCAAGCCGGGTCGGCGGCATCGACTTGGAGCACTACTGGCAGGGCACCTTCGTCATGGTACACGACGGCACTGTCCACCTCTGCCTCGACCCCACCGCCGGAAAATTCCTGCGAGTGGAAACGGAGGACGGCATTTTCTGGCTCACCGCCGAGACGGACGAACAAACTGAAAAAGTAGCGGACTGGCTCACGGAGGAGCTGAGCTGACCCGAAAACGCAAGCAAATTGCAAAAAATGTTACAAATTTCTCATCAAAAAGGCCGGTTTGCCATTGACAGCCTTGTTACTTGGTGCCGGTAAGACCACTCTGATCAAGAAGCTCATCAAGGAGTCCTTTGCAGGCCAGAAGGTCGTGCTCATCGAGAACGAGTTCGGCGAGATCGGCATCGACGGCGGCTTCCTGAAGGAGTCCGGCATCCAGATCAACGAGCTGAACGCCGGCTGCATCTGCTGCTCTCTGGTGGGCGATTTCCGCGCCGCACTCCAGCAGGTGGTGGAGCAGTACCACCCCGACCGCATCGTCATCGAGCCGTCCGGCGTCGGCAAGCTGTCTGACGTGACCCGCGCTGTCGAGGGCGTGGCCGAGCATCTGGACGTCCAGCTCAGCAGCTTTGTCACCGTGGCCGATGTCAACAAGGTCAAGATGTATATGAAGAACTTCGGCGAGTTCTACGACGACCAGATCAGCCACGCAAGCTGCATCATCCTCAGCCGCACCCAGACCGCCTCTGAGGAAAAGATCGCCGCCGCTGTGGCCCTGCTGCGTGAGAAGAACCCCACCGCCACCATCGTCACCACCGCATGGGACGCTCTGACCGGTGAGCAGATCCTGAAGGCCATGTCCACCAAGAACGACTTCAAGGCCGAGCTGATTGCCATGGCGGCCAAGGCCAACGAGGAGCGCGCCCACGAGGACGAGGAGGAAGAGCATCATCACCACCATCATCATTACGATGAGAACGGCGTCTGCACCTGCGGCCATCATCACGATGAGGATGACGACGATGATGAGGATGAGGAGCACGAGCACCATCATCACCACGACCATGATGACGATGATCATGACGGGCACTGCTGCTGCGGTCATCATCACGACCACGACGAGGACGATGATGAGGACGAGCATGAGCATCACCACCACGACCACGATGACCACGACGGTCATTGCTGCTGCGGCCACCATCACCATCATCACGACCATGACGCCGACGAGGTCTTCACCAGCTGGGGCGTCGAGACGGCCAAGAAATTCTCCAAGGCGGACATCGAGCACGCCCTCACCGAGCTGGACTCCGGCAATTACGGCATGATCCTCCGCTCCAAGGGCATCGTGGACGGCGGCACCGACGGCTGGCTGGAGTTCGACTATGTCCCCGGCGAGTGGGAAGTCCGCGCACGCGGCGCAGATGTCGGCGGCAAGCTGGTGGTCATCGGCTCCAAGCTGGATGAGAAGGCCATCGCAGCACTGTTCGGCTGCTGATATTGGCCCTGAAAGGATAAACGATTATGGCAAATGAGATCCCGGTATACCTGTTTGTGGGCTTCCTCGAGAGCGGCAAGACCAAGTTCATTCAGGAGACCTTTGAAGACCCCAACTTCGACTCCGGAGGACAAGGCTGAGCTGAACCCCCAGAACCTCGCCAAGCTGGCCAAGGAGGCCGATGCAGGCCGCGTGGTCATCGAGTACAACGGTATGTGGATGCTGCAGGATCTGGCAAACAACCTGCCCGAGAACTGGATCGTCTACCAGTGCATCGCCACCGCCGACGGCACCACCGCCCTGACCTACGCCCGCGACAACTCCATGCGCGCGCTGATGCTGGACAAGATCGCCCGCAGCGAGCTGATCGTCTTCAACCGCGCCGAAGCCGTCAACAACGACGCTGCCCGTCAGGAGCTGCACAAGCTGGTGCGTCAGGCTTCCCGCAAGTGCGACATCGCCTATGAGTTCAAGGACGGCAGCGTGGCTTACGACGACATCCCCGACCCGTTGCCCTTTGACATCAACGCCCCGGTCATCGACATCCCGGACGAGGATTTCGGCATCTGGTATATGGACTGTCAGGACGAGCCGCAGAAGTACACGGGCAAGACCGTCAAGTTCCTCGCGCAGGTCTGCCAGACCAACCGCGCCGGCAAGAACAGCTTCGTGCCCGGCCGGTTCGCCATGACCTGCTGCGTGCAGGACATCCAGTTCGTGGGCTTCCCCTGCAGCTACGACGGCTACAAGGCCCTCGAGCAGCGGGCTTGGGTCAAGGTAACGGCCAAGGTGGGCTACAAGTTCCACAACATCTACCGCGGCAAAGGCCCGGTGCTCACTGCTCTGTCGGTGGAGCCTGCCGAGAAGCCGCTGAACGACGTGGTCACGTTCTCTTAAATCACCACACTGCCAAGGAGGTCATGACATGAAAGCAATCTTCCGCATTCTGGGCACTGCCGCCGCTGTGGCGGCTACTGGTGCTGCCATCGTCATCATGGACAAGTTCCTGAACGAGAAGGCCGCTCCTTTCATCGAATCCATCGAGTTTCCCGAGGACGCCGAGCAGGACGATGCAGAGGCCGCCAAGACCGCCGAGGCATACGCTGAGGGCGAAGCCAAGGCAGAGGCCGAAGCCGCCGCACCGGCGGAAGAGGCCTCTCCCGCCGAAACGCCTGCCGCACCAAAGGCAGAGGCCGAAGAACCTGCGGCACCGGCCAGCCCGGACGAGGAACGCCCGGTCTATGACCCCGAGGCCCCGAACCCGAACCCCGTAGAGGCCGGCCCCGCCGTCGCCCCCAAGGACGAAAGCGGCAAATTCGACCCCACCAAGATTGCTGAGGCTTCTGATTTCGGCGACTGGGAAGAGCAGGGGTGTAAAGGGTAAACCTCTTAGATAATAAAAATGCCATCGCGCTTTGAGAGCACGATGGCATTTTTTATCGCTCGTAATGCGTCCAGAGGCTCAGGATCTTGATGGTCTTTTCTTCCTCATAGACTTGATAGACCAGCCGGTGCTGTAAATTGATGCGGCGTCTGTACGCTCCGCCCAGATCACCGACCAGTTTTTCATAGGGCGGCGGCTTCTGGAAGGGGTCATCCCGGATAATATCGATCAATGCCTTCGCCTTATCCGCCAGATGTGCGGCTTTCAGCTTCGGGATGTCCTTTGCCGCCGTTTTTGTGTAGACGATCTTGTACATTTACCACTCCACGTCCTCTTCGTCCAGGCACTCATCCAGCGGCTGTTTCAACCCGTCCATGACCTTCTCTCTCATGCCGGGCACCGAGACCAGATACAGCGTCTCCATCAAGCCGCTGTAATCCTCCGCGCTCAGCAGAACGGCGTCGCCGTCCTTCGTGCTGATGCTGAGCGGCTCATTGTACTTGATGGTCTGCTCCACATAGTTGAACGCATTCTTGCGGAAATTGGTGATGTTTGTCGTGGTCATGCTATCGCCTCCTATGTACATAATAGCGTACATAAAATGAAATGTCAAGCAGTTTCAACGACCCTCTGCGATTTTTATGTGATCCACCACATTCTCAGCACCTCTACACAGAGTTCCAGCGCTTTCCGTAGCGAATCCTTTCCCCAGTCACGGTCATCATGCCGCTCTGCGTTTGCAAGGGAATCCGCCGTATACAGGATTTGTCCAAAAGCTGCTCCGCGCTTCTTGGCGCAGGCCGCGAGGGCGGCACATTCCATTTCTACCGTTGCGCAGCCTTCGGCTTTCCGGTACGCCACCATATCTCTCGTTTCCCGGAAAAAAACGTCCGTCGTCCATGTGATACACTCACGGAAGGGAAGACCCAGTGCACGGAAGGTCTTTTCTATGACCTGCACTGCTTCCGAGGCCGGTTCTGCATACCGGGCGGCAGGAAGATAGTGATAGGATGTACCCTCATCCCGCAGCGCTTTGGTCGGGATGAGAAACTCGTTCTCTGCCATTTCGGTCAGCACGCCGCATGAGCCTGCCGTAATAATTTTCCTGCACCCGCAAGCAATGAGGCAGTCCATAAACTGCGCCGCAGCGGGCGCTCCCAGTGGGGCCTGACAAAGGCAGAACTCTTCGCCGTCATTTTTTATAACATAAATCGGGTAGGTCTTTGTGATCGTCTCAAAATGCTCTGCAACCGTCGCGCCCATCTCGGCAGCATAGGTATCGATGGTGTCTCCCAAAAAGGCAAAGACGCATTTCTCCGGCAGAGTCAGCTGCTCCGCCCCGTGATTGGGCTTTAATATCTCTATCGAGTCGAAATCGTATTCCAAAATGGGAAATTCATTTTTCTGTATCATGCTTCACCTCTCGCAATCCGGTTCAGCCTTTCCTTGTCTAATACCTCTACCCCGCCGCGGTAGAGCTTCACGATGCCCTCACCGGCGAAGTATTTGAGCAGGCGGCTCACCACCTCCCGGGCAGAGCCCATGTACTTCGCCATCTGATCCTGCGTCAGGCGGACGTCCTCGCCGCCGGTCTTGGCAAGCTCGTCCGCGAGGAAGATGGCCAGCCGCCGGTCGGCGCTCATGAAGAGGATCTGCTGCATGGTCCACATGGTATCGGAGAAGCGCTCGGCCGTCATCTGGTAGGCGAAGCACCGCACCTCCACGTTCTGCTGCATCAGGCTGCGGAAGACGCCCGCGCTGATGCAGTAAGCCTCGGTGTCCTCCTCGGCGTCGATGTAGAGATCGAAGTTCACCGAATCCATCACGCAGGAGGCCGAGAGGATACATATCTCGCCGCCGAATAGGCGGTAGAGGGTCACATCCCGGCCATCGTCGGAGAGCAGGTAGGCCCGGAACTGGCCGGTGCGCAGCAGCAGGATGCCCACGCAGTTTTCCACCGGGCTGTGGACGCGCTCACCCCTGCGGTAACGCACAGGCCGGGTGGCGCGGCAGAGCAGCTCCTGCTGGTCGGCGGTCAGCTTGTCCCAGAAGGGGAAGGCGCAGGCGAGGCACTGGCGGTGCTCACCGCATCGGGAGATGGGGAGAACTTCCGGCATCTTGGCTCACTCCTTTCGCAGGGCCTTGGCGGCTTCGGTGCCTGCCAGCGCGCCCTCATAGACGGCCTTTGCCACCTGCAAAAGCCCGCCGGTGCAGTCTCCGGCGGCGTAGAGGCCGGGAACAGTGGTCTGCATCTTTCCATCGGTGACGATGCGGTTATTTTCCACTGCTGCACCGATCTTCCGGGCCAGCGCCGTGCTGCCCGCAACGCCCAGCGCGATGAACACACCCGCCAGCTCCACGACCTCGCCGCCCGCCAGCTGGACGCCGGTGACTTTCTGCTCGCCGAGGACAGCGTCGATCTTTTCGGGCCGGACGGTCACTTCCGGCGGGAACTGGGCCGCCAGCGGCGCACCGTTCAGCAGGAGGGTGACGCTGGACGCCACCGGCAGAAGGGCCTGCACCTCGTGGAGGGCGTATTCGCCGCTGCCCACTACCGCCACGTCTCTGCCGCGGTAGAAAAAGGCATCACAGGTGGCACAGTAGCTGACGCCGTGGCCCTCAAGACCCGCCAGCCCCGGGATGCGGGGCACGGCCCGGGCTGCACCGGTGGCGAGGATGACAGCATCCGCCGGGTAATCTCCGTCGAGCGTCTCCACCGTGAGTTTATCGGTATAGGTCAGGCCCACAGCTTCGGTGGTGACGAACTTGACGCCCACCGCCTTGGCCCCCTCGATGCCCTGCCGCTCCAGCTCGGCACCGGAGATGGGAGCGGCGAAGCCGTAGTAATTCTGGATCCCCTCGGCGCGGTCGAGCGCACCCGGCCCCCGGGTGAGGACGGTGGTGTCCACCCCGGCGCGGGCGGTGTACAGCGCAGCAGATACTCCCGCCGGGCCGGAACCAATGATGACGATGTTGGACATAGTGGGCCTCCTTATACTTCTTGTATCATCAAATCCATGCATTTTCGCTATTTGCTGGAACGCGGCGCTTGGTTGCAGCAGGGCTAAGCTTTCTTTAAGTGGGATCACGCGCTGGTGGCGCGGGGCAGTTTTTCTCTTACGGTCAAATGGCTTGCGCTCCGCGCGGGCCAGAGGCAGGGAGGGGTGTTTCGACTCCCCCCTCCCTACC
>PPYF01525574.1_pt1 | contig 20912 bp, 16 predicted proteins | sample 1559871 | NCBI WGS metagenome assembly PPYF01 (sample SAMN08240021, study PRJNA423297) | Human gut metagenome, whole genome shotgun sequencing project.
CCTTGATTTTCCATTCTTTCCAGCATCGTAGTAAGAGAAGTTATCGCTAATCCACATTTAATCGAGAGTGACCTGATTGGGATACCATCTTCCTGCCACAGTACATAAAGAATACGCCCTTGAGCTCCATTAAACGCATCAATATTTTTTTCGCTGAGAATTTTTTCAAAAATCCGGTCTCCAAGCTGTTTTATTTTGGTGACAAGAAATCCGCCATTTGTTTTCATGCAAAAGCTCCTATATAGTAGTTTTTTAAATAATACTATATAGGAGTTTTACTGTCAAGAGTTTGTATGTTCCGAGTTGTCGAGTTCAATATACCATACCAAATAGCATTGTAATAGAGCTTATGTACGCCGCCCACAGGCGGCAAAGATCAGTCCAGTGGAAATTCCAATTCGGCAAACTCGGCATCGGTCAGCAGTTTCAGTTTTTCGATAACGCTCTCCGACAACTCCCGCAGGGCAGTTTCATCCGGCATCCGGTAGCACTGCATCAGCCACTTTTTCACAATATCAATGGCTTCGCCGGATTCCCCACACAAGCCCATAACACTGTTGATGAGTATAGCTTTCTTATCAAGCGCGGGATTCAGCGTTGCCATTGCCGCTTTCTGATATTCGTTTACTTGCATCGGATTCCTCCGTTATTTTGACTGCGCAAATTGATAAGCCTGCTCAATCCAATCAAACAGTGCCTCGTCCAAATCAGACGGACTGCTGATAACAAAATGCGTTGTCCACCGTCCCGGATACGGCTCGGCTTTTGCCGCCACCCTGTCGGATTCCAACGGAGCGGACAGCCCCAGCGTCAGCACAAAATAGTCATCCGGCAGCTCTGTTTTCTTTTTCACCTTCAAGAAGGACACACAAGCGTAAAGATGCCGATTGTAGTATGAGATTTGGGATTTTTGCACTTTGATTCGGCTTTCGGGAAATCTGGCAAACAGCCTTTCCTGAAAGCACTCATACAGTGGATAGACAGATTGATGCCGGTCAAAGAAAAACAGGGTATCCTGTATCGTTGTGTCCATTCTGTTCCCCCTCCGCAAATTCCGATTTGTTGAGCCGAGTATACCATACCGTCAGTCGAAAGAAGCCCCTATATGCAAGAACTTTCCCTTTTTCCTGCGTACCGACCATGTACGGACGTACGCAGCGATTAGTCCGAAACGCGCATATGGGAGGGACAAACGCAAAAAGGCAGGATACCATCGCCACGATGATACCCTGCCTTTGCTTGTTTACCGCTCTGCGTACTCTCGTCGCAGGAACTTGTCGGGGCGAGGCCCCTCCATCTTGCTGCGCCAGACCGTTCTGTCGCTTGAAAGCCCCACTGGGGCTTTCATTGCTTCGTTACACTCCGCAACCGCGAACCTCCCGTAAACAAAAAACGCACCCGAACCCCTTCTCATAAAGAATCGGGTTCGAGTACGAACTGTATGGTGGAGAATTAGGGACTCGAACCCCAGACCCCCTGCGTGTGATGCATGATTCTTCCAATCCGCTGCTGAACATTGCGCCATATTGCTCATATCCAACAAATACAGAACCCTCTACATCGCAAATCTGATTTAGGCCAATCGCTTGTACTGCCTCCATAGCTGCTTCTCTCTGGCTCAAATGCCGCTTTCCAACGGTCAGGCAGTTTGCACCATCCAATGTGTCATGTTGCTAAACCGTCCAGTTAAAGGCCTGTAAGTCGTGCTAGGCATCACGCTCCTCTTATATCATTAATGATTTACCGTTGTTCCACAATATAAATATTTGATGTTATTTCTGTTCCATTGTAAAAATATGCGCCACTTCTATCACCATAGCGAAGTATCCCTAAATCTTCACCGCTATGAAGTTCTTTAGATGCTCGTACAAACCAAATTAAATTCAAATTGTTTTTTTTCAGAAAAGCATCTAATAGGTCTTTTCGAAGGACTACTCCTGATTCTTTCTGTGAGATGTTCAGATCAAACGCTGCAATTTTTTCATTTGAATCGTAGTACAAACCATCAATGTCTGCCTGATGAAGATGAAGCTGTTCAATAAGCATTGGGCAGGGCACATTCATGGAAAGTGTATTATCCTTTGAGGCATCATATTCACTCTCCCACACAAGATTGGTACTTGCGTGCATAATTTTTCCAACTTGCTTCTGAACGGGCTTTCTTACAACCTCCGTTTTATAGAGCTTTTTGTTTAACTCTTGAGCGGAAAGCACTTGAGTCGGATCTGCTTCAATTAATTTAATGTACTGTTCTAAAAACTTGGTATCAACAACCTCCTGTTCTACTTCTGCCTCTGATATTTTGATTGACACCCCTGATTCTTTCGTGTTGTTCTGATTGACGGAATAACAGCTAGGTGACCAAGGGTATTCTCGATTGAAAGTAGAATAGGTTTCCGGGTCAAGACCTATACCATTTGAACTACTAAAGTCAACTTTATTTGCAGCTGCGGTTTGGAACAACTTAAACTGTTCTTCTGTAACGAAGTAAGCATACAGCCAGCTCCAAGTTAATAGCTTTTCCGCTTTCAGTTGTTCTCTTCCTGAACACAAATAATTACTCAACCTAACCCATTGGTTACCATCCGGACTAGAAAGAATTAGTGCTTTCGGCATTTCATCGAAATATACACCATTTGAATCCAACCATTCCGACACGCTTGCCGCATCTGAAACATCAACTTTCAAATGTTCGTTACGAGCACCATCTTTTAATGCATCAATCTCATCAAAAATAGGAATGTTACTAGATTTCATGGATTCAAAATTTAACGTCGGATCAAAATCACGAACAAATGGTTCCCAAGGCCCTTCAAAGGTTGGCGTTTCAAAAGAATCTGTATCAATACTGCAATGATCAGAAACTCTTGCCAAAATGTTATGCATTGCAATCCATTGATACTTTTTTCCAACACGCTCCAGCTTTTTTGTTTCACTCCTGTCATATCCCCAATAAGCATTATGATCATCAAGCCGATGGGAATATCCTAAGTCATGGATAATAAAGGACATCGCATAATTAAATATCTCGCGATCATCCACATTGAAGTTTCTTAACGCGCTTTGAAAAACATAACGTCCAAAATCTCCGTACATACCAAAACCTTCAAATGACATTGAACTCTGTATTTGCCAAAGTCCTTTATCGAACTTTTTATCGACATAATCTTCATCGACCGGTATAATTGGTAATGATTTATAGGGAGGAGTGATTTTTTCGTGTACAATGCGACCACTATAGGAAGGATTCTCCCATAGAAATCGTTCGATTATCAGTCTTGCATAATCACGAAGCAGAATATCAGGATAAATGAATTCTTGATCAAAAATTGTTGAGTAAACATATTCTGCTAAGGCTATGTATACGGTATTCCCCTTTTTTCGACGTTTACAGCAGGCTCCAAATACAACACCATATAAACGCTCTATAATATACGGATCATTTACTTTTTCGAAAGCTTTCAGAATCACAATGCACAGATCAAATTCATTCCGCAGAATTTCAATCATAGCCTCTGAAGTATAGTCACGAAGCATGCGATTTGATGAACTCAACAGCCATCCACAAAGAATAAGCAACTGACGAGCCTGCTCTTTACTCATTTGAATGCTTTGTCCTGAACTGTACATTTTTACAAGCTGCATGAGCCGATTAGACTCGTCATAAAAAATCTCATTAATGTATTTTGTCCAATAATAATCACGCTCACTAAGCCGAAAGCTCATTAGAAGTGTATGTAAAAAATCCGAGTTCAGGGGATGATTATGTTTTATACTATTACCAACAAGAACATTCCAAAAGTCCTCACGAGATACTTTATACTTCTGTGCAACAGCTAAAAACACATTGCTGGAGATATATTCTTTATCCCTCCAAATAAACGACCGTATGTACGATTTTACAATATAACCTTTCTCAAAACCTTCAGGTAGCTCATCAATTAAATCAATGCACTCTTTGCCGAATTTCTGAGCGTAGATAGCACAACATATAACAAAGACATCGCTATTGCTCAAATTCACAATATTATTATCATTTACTTGTAAGATATCTTCGTATAAAGTCTTGCGGATGGACATGTCGGACATGTCATGAGAAAATAAGCTCCTTGCAAAGAAATAGTCGTTCATTTGATCATACGCAAAAAAGTAGCGTTCATTGCCCGCAATCAAATTTGTATGCACGAGATTTTCTTTTGCTAATAATGACATAAACGGCCTTAATGGAAGATCATTCGCAGTCCAGAACGGTATGCTTGCGAGATCAGATTCCAAAATATTTTTTTCCTTTTTATCAAAAACCAAAGTTGAAATTTCATCAACGAGCGACTGAACAATATTGTCATCTTCCGTGAATCCAATGAGTTTATACCTCTTTTCTAGTATCGGGAAAATGTTCTTGTTTGCACTTTCTACTAGTCTATCATACAAAGTAGGGAGACTTGCTTCATCATTTCTATAGGTTTTACAATACAATGTTAAAAACAGCGGATTTTCCATTTCAGATTCAAAATACTCATACAAGGTAAATGGAATTCTATAATAGTCAAAAAATTGTTTTGATGCTTTTAAACCATTAGCTGCAAAACCTGTATGTACAATCCTGTAAACGTCTTCATCTTCCGATAAAAGCGCATCTTGGACTACAGATTTTTCATACTCCATTCGATAAGTAACAGCCAACTTTACGTGCGTGCATTTTTTTATCTTCTGAGAAAGTGAAAGTAATCCCGTTTTCCAAAGCCGATAATTTGCTGTTTCGTTTAATGCATCTATACATAACAAAACACAGGTATGATGCTCTACGCCTATCATTTCTAATATGCTAATAAACTCATCGAAAGAATACTTTAACTCACAGTCTTGTGATAATTGGTCGAGGATAGGCAGATCAGAATAACAATTCCCCGCTAGTAGCAAAACAGCAAATTGCTGATTATTCATTAATGATTGGCACTCTGCCGCTAGCAAATGTGATTTTCCAATGCCTGCATTGCCTGTAACAAAAAGTTCTTTAGCTGTAATAAGGCGGTTCTCATCGGCAGTCAAAGATAATATTTCCGGCAAGTCAAGTAATTCATAAAGTATCTCAATTTCGCTTCGAATAGAATTGTATTTTTCTAGATCTTTATGCTCAACTCGGCTTCGTCCTTTTTCGATTGTTGGCCGTATTTTTTCAAGCAAATTCTTCTTTTGACTTATCTCAGAGTTTATTTTGGCTAAATCGTCAACTATAAAAGATTGCAGATGTTGATACCATTCAAGTGCACCTCCTATGGTTTCGCTCTTGACATCTTCAAAAGTCGAAACGGTAGACCTGACCTTTTCAAGATACCCAGAGTGTTTTGGGGCATCATCTTTTATATGATTGAGTTTCTGAATCAAATTCTCTTTCTTTTCATTAATATATTGAACAGCGCTTTGATCTCCTGCAAAAAGAGACAGCCTTTTAGAAGTTTCGGTTTCAACATTAAAATCACGATTGAAGCGTTCGCCTAAATCGCAAAAAGATTTTTCATTATGTGCGACAATCCACTTAAAAGAAATGGTGTTGACACCAAAATAGTAATTTGCAAGATATGGATATTTTCTTACAGCATCTAAAATAGCCATATCCGTTATAAGTTCTATCGTGATATTGTTTTCCTTAAGAAGTTCTACAATATTAATATAACTCTTACTGGTGCTTGTTATGGCCTTATTGCAGTACAATACAATGTGGCTTAGCTTTCCTGCATAATATTTCGCAGCTTTTTCCATAGAATGCAATATTTGGCTATAATCTACACTGACATCAAAATATTTTACCTGAAATCCAATATACTGGTTGGTTCGTTCATCAAGTATAGGCTCTGCTTCAATACCCGGATTATTAGGATTGGAATGCAAATTCCTTGTTATTTTATTTTCTTTTAGAAAATCATTGGTAAAAAGTTGCCGACACAGATTTTCAAATTTATGTTGGATGCTCTCGGGATCATTATTATTTGATGCAAAATTTTCCCAATTGACTTCGACCGCCATAAGATTTTTCTCCTTAAGTCCTGTGTTATCTCCTTGATCTCGCTTTTGATGATAGAAAGATACTCCGTGTATTTATCAGCACACGCTTCGTCCATCGTCTCCACCGCCTTATTTGACTGATGCACGTTTTCTTTTCTACCATTGTACCTTCTTTTATGTTTCAAAACAAGATGTAAAAAGCTCTTGGCCTCTTTATTAAAGGTCAAGAGCTTTTTCTCGCCGCTGAACTTCGACTTTGAAAATCGTGCTCAACTTAATTTTTCAATCATCTACATTCTTCGTTTCAGACAATTCTTCCCAGTCTTCCGGGTTTCCACACCTACGGAGATACTCATGCCCGCCATCGACTGCACACGATCCGCAAGAACAAAATTTGAAATCATGTACAGTGCAGCTTTCAATAACATCCCTGCACTTTTTACACCGGATCATATTTCTCACTATTTTCATCATGCACGTCACCCGCAGTCAATTATCGAAGTTCATATCATTTTTTGAGCCGCAAATAATATTTTTCAAGGCTCTTATCGCAGACATCCACAATATGCAACCAATCTTCCCGTGTGCGCTTGCGGAAGATGATCGGGTTCACCTCGATGGTCTCCACGTCCTTGCCAAACGTCAAGAGACGCATATTTCCAAAGTTTCTAAACAAGGATGTTCTTCTCTATGTTTTTTCGTACAGTCACTCTTGGAGAGCGATTACTCAATCATTCCATACGCCTTGTAATCTTAAATTATCTGTATAATGCCTACCAACTTTTAAGACTAGTTTCTATCCTTTGTTAGCCGTGTGCAGTGTTTGCGTTATTCTCAACAGCGAGAATAAAGTCAGCCAGTGTCATTGCAGAGTTTACAAATAGGCGAGCATGATAGTCGCGGATTGGAATCCGTTTGGAACCAACACCATGGGCATCACTGTCTTTGTTACGCATTTCAGAAATAGCAGATACGATACTATTCAACCCGGAGAGCAGCGTGTTGATTCGCCGATCTGTATCTTTGTCTGTGTGCATATTGTAAAGCTCTCGAACCTGCTTGAATAATTTCATCATATCTCCATTGTCCGAAGGAGCAGCGCCTTTCTTTTCAATGACATAACAAAATGTTTCTTCAAGCAAAGTTCTGGACTTTGTAATTGCGCTATCAAAGTTGTTCTGCTCCACATCGTCCATAGCACGACTAGAGATATCCTTGATGTATTCTCGGTCAATATTCCTAATTTTAGGTGTTTCTACTTCAGGGTGACTGTCGATGGGATGAACGACAAACCGTTTCCCGATAATGGAAAGCTTATTGCCGCCAAAATACAAAATTCCATTTATTTTTTGAATGATAGCGGCTGTAATAAAATTATAAGCAATGTTGATTTCCTCAACGGTGCAGTCAGACAATATACCTGAGAAGCGTTCTTTATCAAATAGATATGCTAGTAAATCAGAACACTTGTCCTCACTTATGCAGTATTCAAGGAGATTGTCAAGGTACTGCCATCTGCTTAAAGCAGCACCCCATTCATATCTGACAGGGAAGCCGAATTGAGTAGAAATATCACAGAGTGCTGGACCATTCAAATAAGGCATTTTAATTTCAACATTCTTTTTTTCATCATTAAAGGAATAAACGCCAAACGCGGTATCGCCATCAAGAATGGCAAGGATATTCTTTGATCTTAACAGATCGTAGGACGAAGACATCGTATTATCACCTCGATAAGCATCAACTGTTTTCTTCAAAATTTTCGACTTGTTCCATGACCTTTTTGAAAACTTCGGGGATGTACCGTGGAGGATAACCGTTTTTTACAAGGCAGATCTTGATTTCCAACTTCAACTGATTGCGGACGTTCTGATTGTTCAGCCAGTCGGCAAACGAAGATTTGGTGTCGATGATCTCTTTGACCTTTTGCGCCAGAGCCTTGCACTTGTCGTTGATGACAACACCATCAACCTCTTTATCGGTTCCGTATTCAAAATCATACTGGTCCCGCAGGGCAAGGAGAATATCGTAGAACGCCTTTTCTTCAAAGGTCAGACCGATCTTTCGGAAGCTCTCCCGGCTTTCCTTCATCTGGCGCAGAACTTCCAGTGCATGGTCGTAGGCAGCTTTGATAATATCATCCGATGCCTGCTCCTGTGCTTCACCTGCTTCCTCGATGCTCAGATGTTTGCGCCGGTCATGGTAGGCACGGATCGTATCCTCCAACATCTGCTCAAAGGTCTTTGCCGCTAGCTGGTTCACCTTGCTGTACTCCCGGATCTGCTTACGCATCATCTTCATAAGAATTTCCAGCTTGGTGGCAGGCATTTTGATGTCAGACAGTTTTTCAAAATACTCCGGGCTGAAAATATCTTCTTCCTCGCCGGTGTCAAGAATGCTTTCCACCTGATTGTATTTCAGGGCTTCTTCCACCATCCGGGACACATTGCGGTTCATGGTGTCGGTATCCACATCACTGGTGCCGCTCATTTTGCGGACAAAACCGGCAATTGCCATGAAGCACTGTGCAAGAGCAGATTCGTCCTCATGCAGCTCGCCGGAGGGCTGGCAGATGTCATAAGCAACACGCATCCGCTTGACGGTTTTGAGGAAATACGTTTTGAAAGAAACCTTCTGGCTGCCGTTCTTGCTTTCGGTGTTCAGTTCCTCCAAGGATGCAAAAACATATTCCGCACCTTTTGCCAGCGCACGATAACGCTCTACCGGGTCGCTGTTTACGCTTAAAAACGGGGTTAGGTCATAATTGGTAAAAAGCTGCTTGAGGATCTCCAGTTCTTCCCGGAATGCCTGGGTCGCCTGCTCTACATCGTCCCTTGTGGGAGCCACCGAGGTGTTGCCACCATAGATCTTCATGGCTTCCCGCATATTGTCCCGGATGCCGATGTAATCCACGATCATGCCATATTCCTTGCCCGGATATTTCCGGTTGACACGGCTGATGGTCTGGATGAGCAGATGTTTTTGCAGGGGCTTGTCGTTGTACATATAGGTCAACGACGGCACATCGAAGCCGGTGATCCACATATCGACAACGATGACGATGCGGAAATTTGAGCGGTCATTCTTGAACGCAGCATCCAGCATATCCGAACGCTTGTCGTTTTTGACACCGCCCAGATAGTTGTACATTTCCGGCTTGTCGTTGCTGCCCACGCTTGCCACCATAGCAATAAAGGGCACGGGTTTCAGCTTGGAAAGTTCTTCCTCCGTGGCGGATTCACCTTCCGGCACCTTTCTTTCCACGAACCACTCCGGGTATTTTTCTTTGAACTTTTCCAGTAGCGCAAAGGCGATGGGGCGGCTGGAACAGACGATCATGGCTTTCTGCACCCGCTCCGGGTCCTGCCCGCAGGCAGAAACATAGTGGTCGTGAATATCCACCGCCAGCCGTTCCAGACGGGAAGGTTCGCCCAGAATCACTTCCATGGAACTCATGGCGGCTTTGCTAGCTTCGATATCGTCTTTGGTGGCACCCTCGTCCGCACAGCGTTTGTAATAGGTCTCAATCTCCTTGACCTTTTTCTTGTCCAGAAGCACTTTTGCAATGCGGGGATGGTACTTGATGGATACGGTCAGACCATCCGCCACTGCCTGATCCATGGTGTAGCGGTCAATCTCATCGCCAAAGGTCTGGTAGGTTTCTGCAATGGGGGTTCCGGTAAAGCCCACAAAGGTTGCCGCCGGAAACGCCTCCCGCAGAACCTTTGCATAGGGCTTGGACACCAGTGCTTTCATGTTCTCGTCGGAATCCTTGCTGAACTGGATCTTTTTGGAGTGTTCCAACTGCGTCCGGTGGGCTTCATCCGAGAAGCAGATGATGTTGCGCCGGTTGTTGATCAGCCCAATCTTATCCTCTTTGCGGTCGCAGAATTTTTGAATGGTGCAGATGTAGAATCCGCCGCTCTGCCGCTTGCCCAGTTCGTCCCGGAGCTGGGCACGGTTTTTGACCACAGCCACCTGCCCCAGATTCAAAAACTCCTGACTTCGGGTAAAGAGCTTGGCACTCTGCTTTTGCAGGTCCTCCCGGTCTACGATCATCACGATGGTGGGAGATCCGATTTCGGGCACATCCGAGCAGCGCAGTGCCAGCTGTCGGGCAAGGAATGCCATGGTGTAGGTCTTGCCGCAGCCGGTAGCACCAAAGTAGGTGCCGCCTTTTCCGCTGCCGCTTTTGACCGACTTGACAATGCTGTCCTTCAGCAGCCGTGCCGCAAAAAACTGCGGGTAGCGGCAGACGATCTCCACCTCGCTGCTGTCGTAGATACTATCCTGAAAATAGATGTAATCCCGGAAGATCTCCAAAAAACGGGCAGGACTATAAACGCCGTTGATCAAAGTTTCGGTTTCCGCAAAAGGCAGTGCAGAGATCTTGTCGCCATCCTCCACACGTCGCCATGCGTAGAAATGCTCATAAGGGGTACGCACCGTACCAAGGCGGGTCTTGACCCCATCGGAGATGCAGGCAAGGGGGCAGTAGTGCAGCAGATGGGGGATGTCCCGCCAGTAGCGAATGGTGATCTGCTCCCAAGCATCGTGAATGGTCGCATTGGCGGCAGCAGGGTTCTTTAGCTCGATGACGCACAGCGGCATTCCGTTCACGAACAGCAGCACATCCGGGCGGCGGGTCTCTTTCTGTCCATTGTTGGTGTACTCCACAACAAACTGGTTCACTGCCCGGAAAATGTTCTTTTCCGGCTCCTCAAAATTGATGAGGGGCACCATCCGTGCCAGACCGTTCTGTGGCACGAACTGGATGCCGAACACCATCCAGCCATACAGCTTGTGCAGGGTGGCAAAATCGCTTTCGCCGCCTGCAAGATGCACGGTATCGTAGAGCTGGTCAATCTCCCCGGCAGTCAGGTCCGGGGCATTCTCTTTCAGAAATTCTTTGAAGTCCGCTTCCAGCAGCACCTCATGTCTGGACGCACGGGGGAGCGCATTGCCTGCCGTATACGTCCATCCGGCTTTTTCCAAAAAGCCCAGAAAGGCATTTTCGTATTCCGATTCGCAGTAGTGGCCGTTATAGTCCTTTAACTTTGCCATGATTTACGCCTCGTTTGTTCTCATTCCTTCTTCGATAGAACCCTTGATCAGGATGGGGCAGATATTCTGGATTTGCGCTTTCAGCTTTTCAGCAATTTCCTTGCGGGCATTGTACGCCTTGAAGATGTCCACAATGTCCTGTTGGATTTTGATGTCCGGCACAGGAATCTCAACGCAGCACATCTCGTCCCAATCGAAGGTTTCTCTTGCAGACCCCCACGAATGGAATCGGGCATAGCGGTCAAATTCGTCCCGGCAAAAAAAGAGCATTAAATATTCTGGCAGCAAGTGTTCTTCGTTCGTCTTAAAGACGGTCGAGATGGAGGAGACAAGGTAAGTGTTTTCGGAATCATTGAACCCAAGCGACATCTTATCGCCTCTTCTTGAAGTATCGGAAACATACGCAATAGCTTTTGGAGGAAACAGTTTATAGTTGGACAGGCTTACGCCGTTCATGTTAGCTTTTGTTGTTATGACCTGTTTTGAAACTGAAAGTCCACGCACAAAATCCACGGAAAGCCCAATCTCATTTCTATCGTCGCATGGAATGAGATACCGTCCAATCTTTTCTGGAACTGTTTTCTTGCCGAGATTTTCAATATACGCATCACAAACCAATTTCAAATCAGCAAGTCCATGCTCATAGCTTTGCTGGTTGGCAAGCATGGCGTTGTAGATGTCCACATATTTTTGCTGTGCAGGGTAAGGCGGCAGTTCCAGTTCAACGGCTTGAACATCCTCCCAGTTATAGAACTCTGTGGAACTGCCCCATGAATTGGTGATTACATAGCGGTCAAACTCCGGGCGGTTGAAAAACATATAGAGCCATCGGGCAGAAAGCTCTTTTTCGCATTCGGGTTTGATGCGGAACACCACATAATCTTCCGTGCAAATGACAGGCTTTGCGCCGGCATTGTACGCAATACTGAATTTGGAACCGTTCCGGGAGGTACGATGGTTGAAAACAAACTCTCCCGGATAGACGATTTGAAATTTGCTCAGGTCTCTGCCGTTCAAATTGGCTTTTGTCGGCATGAGTTCCTTCAGATTGTTGACACCCCGGACATCCTGGATTCCATAGGACAGGTCTGCATTGGTGTTTTCCCGAAGTTCGATATAGGAACCAAGTTTGCATTTAGTTGATGCCATAGCCGATCCCCCTGAATGCTTCCTCCAGCATCCGCTGGGATTCTTTCTCCTGCTTCAGGATATCTTTCATCTCGGTCTGGATGCGAGCCATCTCTTTTTCGTAGTCAGTGTCCAGATCGTGGTCGATGAACTCAATGTACTTGCTGGGGGTCAGCACCCAGCCGTTCTGCTCGATCTCTGCCATCTCGACACTGCGGTATAATTCGGGCACGGCATAGTGGGTGCCATCGGTACCATCGTTCTGCCAGTCGTGATAGATTTTGGCGGCGGCTTTGATCTGGTCGGTGTTCAGCTCCACCTTCTTTTTGCCCTCACCCTTGACTGCATTGTCCACCCAAGTACGCAGATCCATAAATAGAATCTGGTGCTGGCGGTCCCGGAGGGTTCTGCCGTGGTAGCTGCCGCCCTTTTTGTTCTGGTTCAGAATCCACAGGGTCACGCTGATGTCGGTGGTGATGAACAGTTCACGGGGAAGGACGATGATTGCTTCCACCTTGTCGTTCTGGATCAGCTTTCTGCGGATGGCAGCAGCGTCACCATCATTCAGCGCACCGTTTGCCAGCAGAAAGCCTGCAACACCATTGGAGGGTTTCAGGTGGGAGAGAATGTGCAAGATCCACGCATAGTTGGCGTTGCTTTCCGGCGGGGTCTCATAATCCGCCCAACGGGGGTCGTCTTTCAGGTTGCTGTCGTACCAGCCTTTCAGGTTGAACGGCGGATTTGCCATGATATAGTCGAAGTACAGCCCCTTGTGCAGGTCATGGGTAAAGCTGGAATCGTTGGTCTCGCCAAGGTTGTGGCTGATGCCACGCAGGGCAAGGTTCATTTTTGCAAGGCGGTAGGTGGCGGCTTCCTTTTCCTGACCGTAGACGTTGATGCGGTTGATACCGCCCTGCTTGGACTGGACAAGGGCGGCACTCTGGACGAACATACCGCCGGAGCCGCAGCAGGGGTCGTAGAGTGTGCCGTCGAAAGGCTCGATCATGGCAGCGATCATCTGCACGGCATCATGGGGTGTGTAGAACTCGCCCTCCTCCTTGGTGGCGTTGACCGCAAACTCTTTCAGGAAGTATTCGTAGACCCGACCGATCAGATCTTTTTCCTCGCCAAACTGCTTGTGGCTGATCTTGTTTACCTCGTCCACGATCTTTTTGATGTCGTTGGGGGCAAGGTTGCGGGTGGTAAAGGTGCCCTCGATAAAACAGCCCTTCAGTTGCTCGGAACCGACAGCGATGCTGTGCAGTGCGGTGTCCAGTGCCACATTCAGGTTTGCCGCAGGCGTGTTGATGATGGTGTTCCATCGTGCTTCCGGGGGAAGATTGTAGGTTCCATCCGGGAAGGTGGGGTCATCAAAAAATGCTGCATGAATGTCTTTATCGTCTGGGTCAAGCCCCTGTGCCCGAAGTTCCTGCTTCAGCTTTTCAATGCCGTCCTCGTATTTCTCACCAATAAAGCGCAGGAACACAAGGGTCAGCATCATGTCGCGCTTTTCAAAAAAAGAGCCGGAATTGCGGGCAGCGCGCAGGTAGTCCCGGCAGTTAAACAAAATTTGATCCAGATTCAAAGCCTTTTCTTCAGCTTTCTTTTTTGCCATTATAAGGTTCCTCCAGAATCTTCTGTAATTGTAACAATTTTATCACAGACGATACCAAACATCAATTCGACTTTACAAAATGGCACAAAAGATAGCGTTTACACGTTATCTTATCGTATAATCTAATTTCATAACTCTCTCAAACTCCAAATTTTCACCTAGATATAATAATCGTGATTCAAAGCCTCTGAGTCGAAAGACTCAGGGGCTTTTTTATGTCTGGAGGTGAGCATTTTGTTATTCCGCACCATCACTATCATTATTACCATCGTATTTTAAAGCGCAGCTGCGCAGAAAGGAGAAAGCCTTATGAACTTTTGGTCCGAAATCGTCAAAGAAGTTGGCACCGTCTTGGTGGAAGTCCTCGTCCGCATCGCTGAAGAAATGGAAAACAACAATTGAGCAAAATACATTGAAAAGGAGATTTTACTATGCCCGCAAATGTTGAAACGATGTTCTCTGTCCGTGAAACCCCATGGCACGGCCTTGGCCGTATCATCATGGATGCCCCTGCAAGCCGTGAAGCCTTGGAACTGGCCGGTCTGGATTGGCAGGTGGAAAGCCGCAATATCTATTCCGGCACGGGTGCTATGATCCCCGGCTATCGCGCAAATGTCCGCAGCACCGATGATGCTGTTCTGGGTGTGGTATCCGACCGCTACCGCATTGTGCAGAACGAAGAAGCATTTCAGTTCACGGATGACCTGCTGGGTGAAGGTGTTACTTACGAAACTGCCGGTTCTTTGCAGGGCGGCAAGAAGGTCTGGATGCTGGCAAGGCTTCCGAGGAAATATCTTATCGCTGGAGATCAGGTAGTACCATATCTTGTGATCTTCAACAGTCATGACGGCAGTTCTGGTGTGAAAGTGGCCATGACTCCAATCCGTGTGGTCTGCCAGAATACTCTGAACCTTGCGCTGAATACAGCAAAGCGCAGCTGGACTGCACGCCACACCGAAAATGTTCTGCTCCGCGTGCAGGATGCCCGTGAAACCCTGCAGCTGGCCAGCAACTATATGGTTGAACTCGGCAACCGTGGCGAAGAGATGGCTCACATCGATTTATCCGATCACAAGGTGCAGGAGTTCATCAATGAGTTTTTCCCGATTTCTGAGGACCTGTCCGATTGCCAGAGGAAGAATAACCTGCGCTTGCAGGAAGATTTGAAGGCTCGCTATTATAATGCACCCGATCTGGAGTGGGTCGGTAAGAATGGCTGGCGGTTCGTGAACGCTGTTTCCGACTTTGCCACCCATGCAGACCCCATCCGTAAAACTCGCAACTACAACGAAAACCTGTTCCTGCGCACCGCAGAGGGCAACCCCATGATCGACAAGGCTTATAAAATGGTGCTGGCAGCAGCCTAAAGGAGCGAACTATGAATGATGTGAGCAACCGGGCTGTCCGGGAATTTTCTGAGTTCCTGAACAGCATTGAAGCCGATTTTCCAAAGCCTACTTGCACCACGGCATACGAGATTACGATGAAAAGCACCATCGTCAGTGCCTTGATTACGCTGGACACCGAAAAGCAGATGGACGAGCGTTTCTGGAACCATCTCAGGGTGCAAAATAATATTCTGGATTTTCTTTACGACCTGTGGGTTGGCTCTTGCCGTTCATTGGCCAGTGACTTTTCCACGATCATGAAAGACTTGGTGGAATACGACTTCATCATTACCGAATCAATTATGAGAGAAAGGATGCAAAGTGCATGAAACGATTGATTTCAACTTTGAACCTGTCCAAAGAAGATTGGCTCCGTTACCGCAAATGCGGTATTACCGGCACGGATGCCGGGGCTATCCTTGGCCTGAATCCCTACCGCTCGGCATTTCAGGTATACCACGATAAAATCAGCGATACCACTGAAAATATCGACAACGAGGCTATGCGGCAGGGCCGTGATTTGGAGGATTATGTGGCGCAGCGCTTCACCGAGGCCACCGGTCTGAAAGTACGACGTGCAAATGCCATTTACCAGAGCGAGGAACATCCGCTGCTTCTGGCAGACTTTGACCGTCTGATCGTTGGGCAGAAGGCCGGACTGGAGTGCAAGACGGTCTCGCCTTTCTCTGCGGACAAGTGGGCTGATGGAAAAATCCCTGCACATTATATGGCTCAGGTCAATCACTATCTGGCCGTCAGCGGTTTTGACTGCTGGTACATTGCTGCTCTGATTTTCGGGAAAGAACTGGTGATTCACAAGATCACAACCGACAAAGAAGTTCTGAACAACCTCATTGCCAAGGAAGAGCACTTCTGGAAATACAACGTGATGCCCGAAATTCCGCCTGTACCTACCGGAAGCGAGGGGGATACACAGCAGATCAATCAGCTGTACTCTGCAGATGATAAAAACAAAACTGCCGATCTGAATCCCATCCGTAATCTGTTGGACAAGCGGCAGGAGCTTTCTGATCAGATCGAACAGCTGGAGCAGGAAAAAGCCTCTATTGAGCAGCAGGTGAAGTTGGAGATGCAGGACGCCGCCTATGGTACAGCACCGGGCTACAAGGTGTCCTGGGTATCCTCCGAAAGTAAACGGGTAGACTCCCAGCGTTTGAAGAAAGAACAGCCCGATATTTTCAATCGGTACAGCAAGAATGTAAGCAGCCGCAGGTTTACCATTATCCATGCAGCATAATTTTTGTACGCCTATAGGCACACAAAATTCGCGTTTCAACTATTTTTGTTTAATAGAAAAGCACAATACTGTTTACACAACAATAATTGTATGCTAAGATAAGAATATGAGGTGATGCACGATGGTTCTGCGCAAAAGTTATTTGGATAAGATCATTCCTTTTATCGATCAGGATCTGATCAAAGTTCTGGTTGGAATCCGGCGCTGTGGAAAAACAGTCCTTCTCGGTCAGATCAAGGACGTGCTCCTCCAGCGCAACATTCCCGCACAGAACATTATTCAGGCCAATTTTGAGTCCATGCGCTTCCGCAACACCCGTACTGCAGAAACGCTTTACGACTACATCGCAGAAAAAGCGGAAGGCTGCACCGGCAAAATCTATATTCTTCTGGATGAGATTCAGGAGGTGGAGCGCTGGCAGATTGCAATCAATTCTCTTCGTGTCGATTTCGATTGTGATATTTACCTGACCGGCTCCAATTCCAAGCTGCTTTCCGGCGAATTGGCAACCTATCTTTCCGGACGATACATCCAGATTCAGGTTTTCCCCTTTTCGCTGGCCGAGGCAAAACAGCAATGCATTGAAAACGGAACCTATACTTCGGATGAAAAGCTCTTCGCAGACTATTTGAAGTACGGCGGTTTTCCGCAGCGTTTCTTCCTCCCTGACGATCATTCAATCACCACCTATCTGGACGATCTTTACGAGGCTATTATTGTCCGTGACATCATGCTGCGCCACAATATTCGCGAACAGACCGCATTACGTAATGTCCTTGCATTCCTGCTGGACAATATCGGCAATCCGTTTTCTGCCCGTAATATCAGTGGACGCATGGTTTCGGAAGGAATCAAGACAACCACTGCTACCGTACTGAACTACGTTGATTATTTCAAGGAAGCCTTTATCCTTCTGAATGCAAGCCGCTATGATATCAAAGGAAAAGCACTCCTGTCCAGCACAGAAAAGTACTATGCAGTCGATCTTGGCCTGCGGAACGTTATCAAGAAAAGCGAAAAGCTTGACAGCAACAAGCTGTATGAGAACATCGTATATCTGGAAATGCGGAGCCGTGGCTATGAAGTTCAGGTCGGCAAGCTGGACGACACCGAAATTGATTTTATCTGCTACCGTGGAGATGAAAAGCTCTATATTCAGGTTGCTTACCTGATCACTCCCGCCGATGAAGAACGGGAGTTCGGTAATCTTGAGCGGCTGCACGACAACTATCCTAAGTATGTTATCAGTGGTGATTTGGCGAATTTAAGCCGAAACGGAATCATTCATCGAAACATCATTGATTTTCTGCTCAATCCGTAATTTTCACATCATGGGGCACAACAGTTGACGCTGTTGTGCCTTTTTTTCTTTATCAAAATTGGAGGCATTCTTATGGAAAATCCATTCGTAAAATTATTTGCTATCGACTTCAAAGATCATCTGGAAGTCAAAAAGTCCGGCAGCACGGAACTGAAATATGTAAGCTGGGCGTATTCTTGGGCAGAGGTAAAAAAGCTGTATCCTTCTGCCAGCTACGAAGTCAAGAAATTCAACGGTCTGCCCTATGTTTATGATCCCATAACCGGCTTCATGGTGTATACCTCGGTCACGATAGAGGGCGTTTCGCACGAAATGTGGCTGCCTGTACTGGATGGCGCAAACAAAGCCATGAAAGCTGTGCCTTACACCTATACCACCCCGAAATGGGACTACAATCCTCAGACCCGCCGCCGTGAAAAGATCGGCATGGAAGAACGTACCGTAGAAGCCGCCTCCATGTTCGATGTGAATAAGGCTATCATGCGGTGCTTGGTGAAGAACCTTGCTATGTTCGGTCTGGGCCTGTACGTTTATGCCGGAGAGGATTTGCCGGAAGATGCTGCACCGCAGCCGGAGGCAGAACCGCAAAAGCAGCCGAAACCGAAATCCACCAGCCAAAAGCCGGAACAGCCGCCTGTGCCCTGCATCTGCGCCCGGTGCAATCAGCCCATCAAGAGGGTCAAGCTGAAGGATGGCTCCATCATGCAGGCGGCAGAATTTGCAGCCACCCATGAGGGAATGTGCGCTGACTGCTACAAAGCCACCAGATTGAACGTAGCATAATAACAGCTTCAATAATTCTTGGTACTTGTGCGGATTTGCACATTATGTTACATTTACAATAGTGAGTTTTCTTAGAAGGGAGCAGTACATGAGAAAGTTGAAATATCCGATTGGCATCTCGGATTTTGCCGAGATGCGCAACAACGGATACTATTATATCGACAAAACAAATCTGATCGTTGACCTCCTTGATAAAGGGCCGGTTGAAGTAACTCAAATTACTCGCCCTCGCCGCTTCGGAAAGACTCTTGGCATGAGCACCCTTGCAAATTTTCTGGACATCACCAAAGACAGCAAGCAGATGTTTGAGGGATTGGCAATTTCCAAAAATACAGAGCTTTGCAAAAAATGGATGAACCAGTGTCCGGTGGTATTTTTCTCTTTCAAGGACACGGACGGTCTGACCTTTGAAAGTGCCTATGGAATGCTGTGCATGAAACTGGCGTTTGCATTTCAGGATTACCAGTTTCTTTTGGATGACGCTGCTATTTCTGACGATGACAAAGGCATCTTTAAGCGGATACTGGGACGCACTGCATCCATGGATGAAACCAAAAGCTGTTTTTTGCTGTTGACCCGGATGCTGGAAATCCATTTCAAAAAATCGGCGGTCGTCATTCTGGATGAGTATGATGTTCCCATTGCCAAAGCCAGCAGTAACGGATATTATTCGCAGATGCTGGACGTGATGCGTGCTATGATGAGCACCACGCTCAAAGACAATATCTCCCTCGACTTTGCTGTTGTTACCGGCTGTCTGAAAATTGCCAAAGAAAGCATCTTTACCGGGACGAACAATTTTGTTTCGGACACGATTCTTTCTCCCCGGCTGAGCGAATCCTTTGGTTTCACACAGGCAGATGTGGATCAAATGCTGAAAGATGCCGGTCTTGAATCGCAGTCTGCTGAAATCAAGGCATGGTACGACGGTTATCATTTTGGCGATGCAGACATTTATTGCCCGTGGGACGTGATCAGTTATCTGCGAGATTTCCAGTATGGTGTAGCACAGAAGCCGAAAAGCTATTGGAAAAACACCAGTGATAACGCTATTATCCGTTCTTTTATCGACTATGCAGGTGACAATATCACCACAAAGCTTGAAACGCTGATGGCTGGCGGCTCCATTGTCCAGCACATTGAAGAAAACCTGACCTACGATTATCTGCACTCCTCTGAGGAAAATCTTTGGAGTGTGCTGTATCTGACGGGCTATCTGACCAAGGTGCGCGATAAAGATCTGACGGATTCGCTGCCGGATGGCTGCTCTGCGTTGATGATTCCCAATGCAGAGATTCGGGAAATTTTTGAGACCACCGTAAGTAAATGGTTTAACGACAGCGCTAAGGCGTGGAACCGCAGCCCTTTGTTTGATGCAGTCTGGAGCGGAAACAGCGAAGCTCTGACAAAAGAAATGACCAAGCTGCTGCGCATGACCATCAGTTACCATGACTATCGGGAGGATTTTTACCACGCTTTCCTTGCAGGCATCTTTACTGGTGCTGGCTATGTGGTAGAATCCAACAAAGAGCATGGCGAGGGGCGCAGCGATGTCATTGTAAAGGATATCCGCAATGGCCGTGTGGCAATTTTTGAAGCCAAGTATGCCAAAACTCTGGATGCTCTGCCGGATGCCTGTGATACTGCCATTCAGCAGATCAACGACCGGATGTATGCCGCAGATTTCCGGGATGACTATGATGACATCCTCTGCTATGGCATCGCATTCTTCAAAAAACGCTGCATGGTAAGAAAAAAATAACTATCTACTGGGGGAGTGTCTTCGGATGCTCTCCCTTTACTTTTGCAGGGCAGTCCGTGTGGAGTGTCCTGCTTCTTTATATAAGGAGAGGACAGATTATCCTGAAACGCGCTGTCGGGCACACACCCAAGTCCAAAACGCTGGATGAAGTCTATCTCCATCCGAAAGCGACCCAGATGATTGAAGCCTTTGACCCGGCCAATCAACTGGTCAAAGATGAAGTTCTGGCTCTGCCAGAAGAATAACCCCTACATACCAGAAAAACTGTCAACGCATGAGAGAGAAATCTCTCACGTTTGACGGTTTTCTTTTTTACCCTAAAAGCGCTCTTGCCCTGCGCTGAACCTCTTTTTCGATCATCTTCAAGCGATTTGGCGGCAGATTATAACGTGTCACTCTGCGGTCAAAATGGAAATCCAGCAGCTTATGGAGCATTGCACGGTAACGAGGTTTCATTGCACTCTTTGCAGCTGCAAAGAAATCATCGTATGCAAGCGGAAGCAGTGTGCGGGCATAATCATCAACTGCTTCTCCAAGAAAGGCATAGACGCATTTTTCGGGAAGTTTCAGCTGTTCTGCACCATGATTTG
>PPYF01027579.1_pt1 | contig 20908 bp, 17 predicted proteins | sample 1559871 | NCBI WGS metagenome assembly PPYF01 (sample SAMN08240021, study PRJNA423297) | Human gut metagenome, whole genome shotgun sequencing project.
AATCTCCGAAAGATTATTTCACATAATCGCCCATATTTTTGACTGAATTTTAGCTAAATCTCATGCGCCAGCCCTGGCCGCCCGACGGCGATGTTTGGCGCAGTCGGGGGAGTTTTGTAAATTTGCGGTGTCATGAAACTAATCCTCTACAGAATATGGCAGTTGCTGGTTATGGCACCTGTCATTATTGTGGCGACTATCGCGACAGCTCTTTTCACAATGGTTGCCTGCTGGCTCGGCGGTGGCCGATGGGCCGGCTATTATCCCCAGATTCTATGGGCGCGACTGTTCTGCTGGACTGCATTTGTCAGAGTGCGCGTTGTTGGCCGCGGGAATATCAGTAAAAACCGCAGTTATATATTCCTCGCCAACCATCAGGGCGCCTACGACATTTTCGCCGTCTACGGATATCTGGGACACAATTTCCGCTGGATGATGAAAGAGTCGCTGCGCAAGATTCCATTCGTCGGGCGCGCCTGTGAGGTTTCAAAGCAGGTCTATGTCGACACTTCGAGCCTCGCCGGAATCAAACGGGCCATAACCAACTCCGAAAAGCTTCTCGGACGGGGAATGTCGATGGTTATTTTTCCCGAAGGCGCGCGCACATGGGACGGCCGCATGCGCCCGTTTAAGAAAGGTGCGTTCATTCTGGCCCGCGAATTCAACCTGCCGATAGTTCCGCTCACTATCGACGGCGCCTTCGATGTTATGCCGCGATTCAGCAAACTGCCCCACTGGGGCACAATCACCCTTACCATACACCGGCCGCTCGAACCCGGCCCGACGCCGAAAATGATGTCCGAGGCCCGCGAAGCTATAGAATCGTCGCTGCCCGAGCGATGCAAAGGAACGGGAGGCGTCAGCCGGAGCGCCGACTGACAGACCCCTGACGTTTAAGCGGCTTAAGGAATTATATTAAAAATTAACATTCTGCGGGCTGCTATCGTTTGTTGTTAATATGTAACTTTGTGCACTAAAACGCGCCCGAAGCCGACGGCTACGGCCCGGAAACTCGGCGGCCCGTAGCAACCCCCCTGCCACAGCGCATAGAAACAGAACTAACTCGCATAACACTAACGTTATACCCACACTCAACCTTATTATGAGCGAAACAGTCAACATTCAGGAGCTTGGCGATCTCGTAGCATCGAAAAGCAGCTTTATCGACGCCATAACACGAGGGATGGACACCACCATCGTCGGCCAGAAACATCTTGTCGAATCGCTTCTGGTTGCTCTTCTGAGCAACGGACATGTGCTCCTTGAGGGTGTGCCCGGTCTGGCAAAGACACTGGCGATCAAGACCCTCGCACAACTCATCGACGCCAAATACAGCAGAATACAGTTCACACCCGACCTGCTTCCGGCCGATCTTATCGGCACAATGATATATTCTGTAAAGACCGAGAGCTTCCAGATCAAGCGTGGCCCGCTGTTTGCCAACTTCATCCTCGCCGACGAAATCAACCGCGCTCCCGCCAAGGTTCAGAGCGCTCTTCTCGAGGCGATGCAGGAACGTCAGGTTACCATCGGCGAGACCACCTTCGAGCTGAAAGAGCCATTCTTCGTTATGGCCACACAGAACCCCATCGAGCAGGAAGGAACCTATCCGCTGCCTGAGGCTCAGGTCGACCGTTTCCTTCTGAAAGTCATCATCGGCTATCCCTCGAAGAGCGAGGAACAGCAGATCATACGCCAGAACATCGCGGGACAGCGCCAGGATGTCATGGCCATACTCCGCCCCGAAGACATTCTCGACGCCCAGCGGGTTGTCAACCAGATATATGTCGACGAAAAGATCGAGCGCTACATTGTCGACATCGTGTTTGCCACCCGCTTCCCCGGCGACTATAATCTCGGCGAGCTCAAGAGCATAATCTCGTTCGGTGCATCGCCGCGCGCATCGATCGGACTGGCCCGCGCAGCCCGCGCCTACGCCTTCCTCCACCGCCGCGGCTATGTTGTTCCCGAAGATGTCCGCGCCGTATGCCACGACGTTCTCCGACACCGCATCGGCCTGACCTACGAGGCCGAGGCCAACAACATCACCACCGACGAAATCATAAGCGAAATCCTCGACAAAATAGAGGTGCCCTGACCGGGCGCCCCCACTCCACAAGATGGACGCCAACGAACTGCTAAAAAAGATACGCAAGATCGAGATTAAAACCCGCGGACTGTCGTCGAACATCTTCGCGGGCGAATATCACTCGGCCTTCAAAGGTCGCGGCATGACCTTCAGCGAGGTGCGCGAATATCAATACGGCGACGACATCCGCGACATCGACTGGAACGTCACGGCCCGCATAGGGCACCCTTACGTGAAAGTCTACGAAGAAGAGCGCGAGATGACCGTCATGCTCCTTGTCGACGTCAGCCGCTCGCGACTGTTCGGCGCCGTCGGTGAAGAGAAACGCGAGATGATAGCCGAGATCGCCGCTACGATAGCCTTCAGCGCCATCAGCAACAACGACAAAATCGGGATGCTCTTTTTCAGCGACAAGATCGAGAAATTCATTTCTCCGAAAAAGGGTAAGAAACATATTCTCTTCCTTATCCGCGAACTTCTCGATTTCACTCCCGAGAACCCGGGAACCGACATCGGTGTGGCCCTGCGCTATTTCACCGACGCACAGAAGAAGCGTTCGACGACATTCCTCATCAGCGACTTCATCGACAGCCACGACTTCAGCCGTCCGCTGAGCATCGCCGCGCGGAAACACGATCTCATAGCCGTTCAGGTCTACGACCGGCGCGACGCCAGCCTGCCCGACGTCGGAATGATGCGCGTAGCCGACCTCGAGACCGGCGCCGACCGCTGGATCGACACTTCGAACAAAAAAGTCAGGCGCGCCTACGACCGCTGGTGGTACGACCGCCAGCAGGCCATGACCGAAGCCATGCAGCGCTCGCGGGTCGACATTGCTTCGGTCAGCACCGACGAAGACTATGTCAAATCGCTTATGGCCCTGTTCAGAATGCGCGGCGTGGCCCGCTAATATCCCCTTTCCCAATGAAAGCAATAAAAACCCTGATAATTCTGACAGCCTCGTTGCTCCTTTGGGCGCCGTCGGCTTCTGGCGCCGGAGCCAAGCTGGAACAGAAGCTCGATTCGGCCTACATTCTGATGGGCAAGACATCGACAATCAACGTCGAACTGATAAAAACAGGAACGACGCCGGGCAACCTCGTGATTCAGGACGGATCCTATCCCGCCGAGGTAGAGCTTCATCCCGGCGACGGCGACACAACCGACCTCGGAGGCGACCGCTGGCAGATACGGCGCCGGCTCGTCATACAGTCGTTCGACTCGGGGCTCTACACCCTGCCGCCGATACTGTATATCGAAGGGGGCGACACGATTGCCTCAGGGACTCTCGCTCTCAAAGTCGTTCCTGTCGACGTCGACTCGCTGAAAGACATCCACGACTATGCCCCCGTCTACGACGCCGGCTCGAAATGGTATGACTCGCTGCCCGACTGGCTCGTCGACTACTGGTATTGGATTCTGCTCGCTCTGTTAGCCGCAGGCGCCGCGATCTGGTACTACGTTGTCCGCCGCAAGAAACCTCAGCAAACCGAAGTCAAAACGCCGAAAGTCGTTGTTCCCCCCTACGAACTCGCCATACAGCGGCTCGAAGAGCTCCGTTCGGAGCATCTTCCCGAAAACGGCCGCGAGCGCGAATACTACACGCGCCTGACCGAGATTCTGAGAATATATCTTCAGGATCGGTTCGGAATCAACGCCATGGAGATGACCTCCGGCCAGATTCTCCACGCTCTCGAAAGCAACTCCGAAACGCGCATGTCGCGTCCGGCGATGAATCAGATTCTCGAGATGGCCGACTTCGTGAAATTCGCCAAAGTCCGCCCGATGCCCGACGACAATGTCAAGGTGTTCAACGCCGCCATAAAGTTTGTCGAGGCCACAAAGCCGCTGCCTCCCGCTCCGGCCGAAGCCGCGCAACAACCTCTGAATAATCCTACGAAATAATGTTTGCCCATCCGAGATACCTATGGTTTCTGCTGATTCTGCTGCCGCTGATAGCGTGGTATGTCTGGAAACAGCGCAACCTCAGCGCTTCGCTGAGTGTGTCGACGCTTCGTCCGCTGGCGAAGCTGCCCCACTCGTGGAAAGAATATATGCGCCATGTGGTCTTCGCCATGCAGATGGCGGCAATAGGCTGTCTGATAGTAGTTCTTGCCCGGCCGCAGACCCACGACTCGTGGCGCACCAGCCGCGTCGAGGGCACCGACATTATCCTCGCCCTCGACATATCGACCTCGATGCTCGCCCGCGACTTCAAGCCCGACCGCTTCGAGGCCGCTAAAGATGTCGCAGCCCGTTTTGTCAGCGGTCGCGAGGGCGACAACATGGGACTGGTTATTTTCGCAGCCGAAAGTTTCACGGCCGTGCCGATGACCAACGACCGCTCGCTTCTGGCCAACTATATCCATAATCTGCGAATGGGGATGCTCGAAGACGGAACCGCCATAGGCGACGGACTCGCCACCGCCATAAACCGCATACGCGAGGGAAAAGCCAAATCAAAGAGCATCATTCTGCTGACCGACGGCTCGAACAACACCGGCAACGTGGCGCCCGTGACAGCCGCCGAGATAGCCGCACAGAACGGAATCCGCGTCTATACAATCGGCGTCGGCACCAACGGACAGGCCCCCTATCCTCAGGAGGATATGCTCGGTCGCCTGACCTATGTCAACATGCCGGTCGTCATCGACGAGACCACCCTTCAGAAAATCGCCTCGACCACCGGCGGCCGCTATTTCCGCGCTACCGGCAACCGCGTTCTCTCTGAAATATTTGAAGAAATCGACCGTCTCGAAAAAACCGAGATGGATGTGAAAAACTTTACGCAGACCGAAGACGACTATATGCCCTGGGCCTTGGCCGCCTTCATCCTTTTTGCCGGCGCCCTGCTGCTGCGCTCTACCCTTCTGCGTTCCATTCCATAAAACACTCCTATGATAAGCTTCGCATATCCCGGCCTGCTCTATCTGCTGCTGATCATTCCGGCTCTGGCCGCCCTGTTCTGGCTGTCGCGCATTGCGCGCACCCGCAAGCTGCGCCGCTACGGACGCCCCGAGGTTCTGGCCTCGCTGATGCCCGATGCCTCGCGCTATATGCCGTGGGTGAAGCTGACGGTGGCGCTCCTGGCTCTGGCCTTTCTGATTATCGTGTTGGCGCGTCCGCGGGCCAAAGCGGCTCTCGAAGACAGCGCGCGCGAAACCGAGACTTCGCGCGGAATAGAAGTGATGGTCTGTCTCGACGTGTCGAACTCTATGCTGGCCTCGTCGACCGACGATCCGCGCGGTGTAGCGCGCCTCGACCGCGCCAAACATCTGCTTGAGCGCCTTGTCGGATCGCTGCGCGACGACCGCGTCGGCCTGATAGTGTTCGCCGGCGACGCCTATGTTCAGCTTCCGATCACAACCGACTATGTATCGGCCAATATGTTCATCAACTCCGTGTCGACAAATATGGTTCCGACACAGGGCACAGCCATAGGCTCGGCAATCGACATGGCTCTCGAATCGTTCACCCCCGACACCAAGACAGGGCGTGCGATAATAGTCATAACCGACGGTGAGAACTTCGAGGACGACGCCGTCGAGTCGGCCGCCCGCGCAGCCGATGCCGGCGTCATCGTCGACATCATAGGCCTCGGCACAGCCAGCGGTGCCCCGATTCTGATTGACCGCGACAAGGGCGTCTACATGACCGACAGTCAGGGACAGCAGGTCATCACCGCCCTCAATGCCGCCGAAGCCCAGAAGATAGCCAAAGCCGGCAAAGGAATTTATGTCAGCGGAAACAGCTCGAACGCCATAGGTGACATCAACTCGCAGCTCGACACACTCGCGAAGACCGATTTCATGCGCACTACCTTCTCGCCGGCCAGCGAGCAGTTCCCGGCTTTCGCCGTTCTGGCGCTGATTCTTATGATTATCGACGCCCTGACGCCGACCCGCAAGATTACGTGGCTGACGAAGTTCAATTTCTTCACCTCCAACAAACCCCGAACCAAATGAAACGTCTCATATTCCTGATAATGGCCATGGCAGTCAGCGTAGCCGTCTTTGCCGACGATGCCGCCCAGCGTGCGCTGCGCCGCCATATAGCCGAGGGAAACAAAGCCTATTCCGAAAAGCGCTACAGCGACGCCGAGGCGGCCTACAAAAAAGCGCTTCAGGCCGACCCGGCCTCGATGGCCGCTACATACAACCTCGCGTCAAGCCTCATCAGACAGGCAACGGCGGGGGAAGCCGGCAAAAAGCTCAACGCCGAGGCCGCAAAACTGCTTAACGAAGTCATTACCACAGCTTCTGACAACCGGCTGGCCTCTTACGCCGCCTATAATCTCGGCAATATGGCTTTCAACAGCCAGCAGTGGGATCAGAGCATCCAATACTACAAAGAGGCGCTTCGCCGCAATCCCGACGACGACAACGCCCGCGACAACCTGCGCCTCGCCCAGCTCAAGAAGAGTCAGAGCCAGAATCAGGACAAAGACAAGAATCAGGACAAAGACAACAAGGAGCAGGAAAAAGAGAAGGAGCAGCAGAAACAGGATCAGCAGAACCAGCAGCAACCCCCTCAGAACAACGACCAGAAGCAACAGCCCCAGCAGCCGCAGGGCGGAATAAGTCCCGAAAACGCCGAGAAAATCCTCAAGGCCATGGAGAACGAAGAAGCCGCTACCCGCGCCCGCGTCCAGGAAGCCGAAAAGCGCAAGGGAGCGGCCGGCCGCCGGGTCGTCACCAAGCCCTGGTAGCCTGAGTTCCGATATAACCCTCACCTTCAGATTCAAGAGATGGCAAAACGTTTCAACATATTATTGTTAATTCTATGGGCGACGGCAGCAAGCGCCGTGGCGGCGTCGTTCAGCCTTGTACCCCCGCGGCGTGTTGTCGAGGGAGAGAAATTCGCCGTCACCTTCCGCCTCGACAATGCCGAAGGCTCTGACATACGCGTCAGCCAGATCAACGGCTGCACCTTCGTCTATGGCCCGGCAGTGTCGACATCGCGCAGCTACACCGTTGTCAACGGCAAAGCCCAGTCGGCTTCGAGAACCGAATATACCTACACCTACCGCGCCGACCGCGCCGGAACATTCACAATCCCCGCCGCCTCCATTATGGTCGACGGCAAACGCCTGACCACGTCGGCCCGTAAATTTACCGTAGAGACCCACGCTCAGGCCAATGCACCCGCATCGAGCCGACCGGTCGACATATACGATCCCGACACTCAGGGCTCAGACCGCGGTGTCGGCAAAAACGACGTATTTGTCCGCATAATTCTGTCGAGCAACAGCGTCTACGAGCAGCAGCCCGTCGAATGTGTCATCAAGCTCTACACCAAATACAACATATCGCAGTTCATCCCGACAAAGCAGCCGAGTTTCGACGGATTCCTTATAGAGGAAGTGCCCCTGAAGCCTACTCTCAACGTCGGAGACATGTATAACGGACAACGCTACTACACCGCCGTCCTGAAAAAATGCATTATCTTCCCGCAGAAAAGCGGTCGCCTGACAATCAATTCCGGAAACTACGACATCGACGTCGTTCAGTATACTACCCAGAATCTTGGCGGCTTCGCCACAATCCGCCAGCCTCAGGAGCGGAAGATCACCGTCAGCTCGAACAGCGCCACACTCGACGTCAAGGCTCTTCCACAACCGCGACCCGAAGGATTCAACGGCGCTGTCGGCAAGTTCACCGTCAGCAGCCGCCTTGTCGGCAACCGGTTCCGCTCACATGAGCCCGCAACGCTCATCTACACAATCGAGGGCACGGGCAACATCAAATATCTCAAAGAGCCCGACATCGACTTCCCCGATGAGTTCGAGGTCTACACCCCGAAGTCGAACATCGAGGCCACAGCAGGAGCCACCAACGTCAGCGGCAAGATGACGATAGAATATACTTTCGTGCCGCAGACCGAAGGCTCGTTCACGATCGGCGCCGACAAATTCGTTTACTTCGATCCGGCCACTGGCAAATATGTCACCCTTACCACACCCTCGTATGACCTGAAAGTCGCCAAGGGGACAGCACCGACAGCTTCGGCCGACCAAAAAGATATAGAGTCTAAGAACTCCGACATACTCCACATCAAACTCGGCGAGAAAAAGCTGAGCAGGAACCACACGCTCGTTGTCGACAGCTTCTTCTACTGGCTCCTATATATTCTGCTGGCAGCCGGAATGGCCGCTGTCATTATTCTCAACCGCAGGCGCCTGACTCTCAACGCCGACATCAAGGGGCGCCGGCTGGCGCGTGCCGGACGCACGGCGCGAGCCGGACTGTCGCGAGCAGAAGCCCGCATGAAAGCGAACAACAGCGAGGCATTCTATGCCGAGATTCTGAAGACTGTCAACGGTTATCTCTCCGACAAATTCGGCATTGCCGCCGGTCAGCTCTCGCGCGAGACCATCTCCGAAGCCATGAACAACGCCGGGGCCTCCGACGAACTCACCGCCTCGGTTCTCGGCGTAATCGACAGCTGCGAGATGGCCCGTTACACACCTCAGACTCCGGCCACTCTCGACGACGTTTTCCGCCGCGCCGGAGCTGTGATCGCCGACATCGAAAACCTCAAACCCCGAAACGCCAAATGAACCGCATATTTATTTTTCTGACCGTCCTGATTATCGGCACAGGTTCAATGTCTCTCAAAGCAGCGTCATTGGCCGAGCAAGGCGACTCGGCATATTCGAAAGGCGACTATCAGGCCGCCGTCACCGCTTATTCGGCAGCCCTGAAAGAGGGCTCGTCGGCCGAACTGCTCTATAATCTCGGCAACGCTTTCTACCGACAGGGCGATCTGGGCCGCGCGGTGCTCAACTACGAACGCGCCCTGCGTCTCGACCCGTCGATGAGCGATGCGCGCGCGAATCTCGCCTTCGTCAACACCCGCATAACCGACAAGCCCGGCGAACGCGGAACTTTCCTGGGCAACGCCTACGACGCCGCGTCTCTCGCGATGCATTCCAACACATGGGCATGGCTGGCTTTCGCAGCATTCGCCCTGTTCATCGCCGGCATATGTCTCTATTTCTTTGCCGACGGAATAATGATACGCAAAACCGGATTTTTCGGCGGCGGCATCATGCTGCTCCTTTCCGCGATATGCGCCATATTCGCCTGTCATGCGGCAAATCTCACCTCCGACACCTCGACAGCGATCATTACTGCGAAATCGACTATTCTGAGCACGTCGCCCCGACATCCGGCCTCGCGCTCTGAAGAAGCAATGCTGCTCCACGAAGGAACGCGCGTCGAAATTCTCGACTCGGTCGTCGCGGTAGCCGACTCGGCGGCATCGACATGGCTCGATGTGCGCATCGACAACACCCACCGCGCATGGCTGAATTCAGCTGACGCCGAACGCATTGTCGCCACAAGGCATTGATTTTTAAGCAAAAACCGAAAATGTGTTTTACAACATAAAGAATATTTTTGCGTTTTGCTTGCATACTTCGCAAAAAGTGCCTACTTTTAGAGCAATCATTAACAACTCAGTCACACCAAATACTATAATATCATGACAAAGACCATCTCATTCAACGACCTGCGTCGCATCAAAGACAGCCTCCCCGACGGCTCGATCAGCAAAATCGCCGACAAGCTCAACGTGACCCCGCAAACAGTCCGCAACTATTTCGGCGGCAGTAACTATGAGTTTGGTAAAAATTGTGGTGTCCACATCGAGCCGGGCCCCGGAGGAGGTATAGTTGTCCTCGACGACACCACTATCTACGACATGGCAGTAGAAATTCTCGAAGGTCAGAAACAAGACTAATTATATCCATCTGAAATCAACCCATCACCTCAATCGCACGCCGGGGCCTGTAGGTAAACCCCCGAGCGTGCGATTGCGGCATATCGACAAGCCGAGATGCCACAGATAACCCTCGCAATCCATACATTCCGCTATGCCCTCCGGCTCAAGTCTCTGCTCGAAAGCGAAGGCATAGCCGCCGCGTTGCAGAACGTCAATCTCTCCGAACCCGGAGTCAATGCCGGAGTCCGAGTCAGAATCGACGAGCGCGACCTCCCGAAAGCCCTCCGCATTATCGAGAATCCCGACATCTTCAATCCTGAAGCGTCGTCAGACAAAGCGAAACACAACAAGCTGATAATCGCTCCCGTCGACTTCTCGAACGCAGGCGAGAACGCACTGGCAGCAGCTTTCAGCCTCGCTGAACGCCATGGCGCACGTGTGTTGCTGCTTCATGCCTATCTGTCGCAATCGCTCTCCGAGCCTGTCGACGCGCTGAGCGACGATCTCGACTTCGGCGAGACTCCCGAAGCCGCCGAAGCCGCCGCCGAAGTGACCGCCGACATCGACGCCCTGATGCGCCGATATGCAGCGCGTGTGCGCGAGCAGATCAAAAGCGGCTCAATAGCGGCCGCGCCGTTCGACACTCTGACCGTCGACGGCCTTCCCGAAGAGGTTATCAACGAGGTTGCCAAAGAGCGCAATCCAATGCTGATAGTGATGGGTACCCACGGCGCCGGCAATCATGAGCGCGCCGTGATGGGCAGTGTTACCGCAGAGGTGCTCGACACCTGCCGCTATCCGGTGCTCACAGTTCCGGTCGGAAACAGGGAGGTTAATTTCAAGCGAGTATTGTTTTTCACGACTCCCGACCAGCAGGACATTGTCGCACTCGACACCTTCCTCAGACTCTCAGGCCCTGAAGGCCACGACATAACGCTTCTGGCAATACCGTCACGCGGACGCACCTCAGGCAGCAGCCTCGAAGCAATGACGCAATACTGCCTCAGCCATTATCCGGGCAACAACTTCGCCTCGGAAGTGCCCCCCGAGACTTCGCTGACTCCATTTCTCGAGACAGTAGCCGGACAGACTGCCGTAGACATTATCGGCGTTCCGAACAAACGCAAGAACAGCATTGTCAGGTTCTTCAACCCGACAATCGCCCACCGCCTGCTCTATCTCGCCGACCATCCGATGCTCGTCATTCCGGTATGAGGGTCATTCCCAGGAATATTTCAGGAAATCTCGGTCGCCGCTCGCCTGAGAAATGGCGTTGATGGCCTGATTGGCCGTAACCGTGGCGTATTCCGACTCCACCACGAGGTTGCAGAGAACGGTGAAATCGCCGTCGGGGTTGTCGCAGGCAATCTCGAGCCCGGTGACGGGATACTTACAGAGGCGCGAGCACAGGTATTTCAAAGTGCTCCACTTGTTGAAGCGGTTGCTGCCGATCTCTTCGATCTTGCTGCTGAAGGTTGCCCGCGCGACCTTGGCCCCTATATAGCTCTCGTCGACATAAATCTCCAGCGGGCAGGCAAAAAACTGGCCGTCGCTGAGAGTGAACCGCGCTAAGTAAGCGGCGTTGGGATGTTTCTTCATCCAACTGTCGAGCGCCTGAATAAGCGCGTCGCAATAATCGCCGGCAAACAGGACGTCGAACTCCATGTCGCCCTTATCATAGAGCATGACGAAGGCACCGAGCATGGCATCGCCGGCCACCATCTCGAACCCTTTTGCTTTATCGTCGAGATAAACAATCACAGGGCCTGCATCAGTCGCATATACATCGCCATTGATGGAGACCTCAACTCCGTCGTATTCCTTGTCGTCAACATTCTCGGCAGAAGTCTGGGCCGGGATCAGCATTGCAACCGCCATCATGGCGGCTATAACTGTTTCTTTGAGTCTCATCGCTGTAGCTGTTAGTCAACGCAAAGGTAGCAACTTTTCTCTTCCTGCGAAACATCCGTCCGCAGATAAGCGCCGAAAGAACGAGAGCGCTGTGTCAAACCTCAGACACAGCACTCTCTCTGTCGAAATAACTGATGTGTATTAAGCTTTCACTTTGAATACATAGCTGTCGACTGTCACAATATAGATTGCGCCGGCAGCAACGCCCTGATGCGCCGATATGCTTCGCGTGTGCGCGAGCAGATCAAAAGCGGCTCAATACCGGCCGCGCCGTTCTATTGTCAAGCGCTGGAAGCGCGATATCTCTACAACTTGCGATAGCTGGCGGCAACTACCGCTTATCCCACAAATTCGCGGCAAGCCACGGTAGTGCGCGCCGCCGCGAAACGCGACAGCACAGGTCGCAGGCCTTGGCTATCGCCGTCAGCGTGACTGCGCACGCTACCGCGGCTTGCACGCTTATCTCGCTGGGTCTCAGGCCCACGGCTATCGCGGTGGGTTGTAGAAATATCGCGCTTCCAGCGCTTGACGGTAAATGGTCTGTTTGAGGTGGTTAGTCTGTAAGAAAATGTCAGGCCGGACAGTAGCCAAAGGCACGCAGATACTCTTTTGACTCCGATACGTCAGGGGGAGTCGCAACCATCTTACAACAGACACATTCGGGAGGGTCTTCATCTTTTATACGGGTTCTTTTACGGGAATATATCCAAAAAAATCATGAGATCTGAAACTGTAGACAATCTTTCGGCATCTAACGGGGCAAACAATCGAACGAAATGACAAATACCACGTTAACCGAAAGAGAATTCGCATCGCTCGTGAAACAGCACTCCCGGATCATCAACAAGGTGAGCTATTTCTATGCCACCGAAGCGTTGCCTTTCGACGACCTGCGTCAGGAAATCTATATCAACGTATGGCGCAGTCTGGAAAAATTCAGAGGTGACAGCAAGATGTCGACATGGATCTATCGTGTGGCTGTCAACTCGGCACTCATGGCGCTCCGATCGGCAAAACCGAAGTTCGAAACCGTCAATCTCGACTTCTCGCCTAAAGACTTGTCGTCGGAACTAAGCGACGAACAGCGCGAGAATCTACAGACAATGCACGCTCTGATAGGCCGTCTCGGCGAGATGGAGAAAGCCGTAATCCTGCTCTGGCTCGACGAATACAGCTACGACGAGATAGCCGACACACTCGGGCTGAAACGAAACACCGTAGCCACAAAAATCCACCGTATAAAAGAAAAACTCTCAAAATCGTTTTAATATGCAACTCGACGAACTCAAAAAAAGCATGACTGTTCTCGATCAGGTTCTCGCAAAGACCGACTCGAAAATAGAGATCGACATCAAGACCTCACGCAAGGCCAAATCAAGGCTTCTCAGACTTTATCTTGCCGACGCCATTATATGTCTTTTTGTAGGTCTGGTTTTTCTGTCGCTCATAACATTCGACATCTATGCGCCTCTGCTTCCTGACTATATCAGAATCTACGTGGCAATTTTCTCGATAACAGCAGCCCTATGGTATGGAGTTCTTTATCTGAAGCTCAGGAACATGGATGTGGCGACTCTTTCGCCGTCAGAGGTTATCTCGCGCACAAACCGAATCAAACTCCTGACTCTGACAGGCGAAATAGTGTTCGCGATCGCCATTGCGGTTCTTTTCACGATGTTGTTCCCGTTCCTGCTGCGCCATGATGTCTTCGCTTTCTGGCAGATGATTGTGTTCGTCTGCATCGCGTTCGGCTGGCTTCTGCTGAGCCTCCTTCCCAAAATTATCCGTAGTTTCCGTGAGCTCAACGCCATAAAAGATTGACCGGTCAGGAATAATAATGAGGTGCCCCGAATCTCCACGATCCGGGGCACCTTTCTTTGTCGAAATAACTGGTGTGTATTAAGCTTTCACTTTGAATACATAGCTGTCGACTGTCACAATATAGATTGCGCCGGCAGCGACGTTGATACGGGTCGTTTCGGAGCCTGTGCGGCGTGCTACGGTGCGTCCGTCGGGCATGACGACGGTTATCTGACGCCCTTCGGCGCCTTTCACGGTAATGACGCCGTTGGCGGCACTGACAGTCACCGCTGCGCCGCTGACATCGGCGAGGCCTCCCATCGGACCCGTTACAACGACTGTCTCGGGGGTGGTTGCCGACAATTCTCCGCCGGCATAGCGGGCTGCCACGCGATAGCGGTAGGTTTCGCCGGGAGTGATATCCTTATCGACGAATCCTACAGCAGAAACATTGGTCAGCAGCTTGCCGTCGCGCCAGAGGTCGTAGCCTTCGAGGCTGAGCGAACGGGCGGGAGCACCGGCGCGGGCGAAAGCGACATCGTCGACCATCAGCAGATAGCGGTCGAACGAAACTCCGCGGATTGCCATATAGCGGGCGCCGTCGGGCAGGAATATGTCGTAGCGCGTCCACTGCGGAGCTATCTCTTCGAAACGCTCGGCGAGGATGAAGTCTTCGGGTTCAGTGCCTGTCAGCGAGTATAGAACCTCGAAGGTCTCGTTATACTGGGTCTGGCCGGCATCAGCGAGGAAGCTCGACGCATAGAGGCTAACTGTCTGCGGGCCGCCATAGAGTTCGGGAGTGATAGCCCAGTCGTTGCTGCGGACATACTGGTTGCCTCTCATCGAATACATAGAGCAGAGATAGAGGTCGCCCGAGAATGCGTGGAAGCGCGTGCCCGAATTGGCGTCGTTGAGAGCGGGATATGTGCCGTCCATGAGGAAGAACGACTGACGTCCGCTAACGGGGAGCTGCTTCTTGCCGATTCCGCCGATGGTGGCTTCGTCGAGGTCGAGGAACTTCCAGCCGTCGACTGTCGATGTCCAGGCTGTCGAGCTTTCGAAGTCTTCTGTCCGGGCTTCGGGAGCTGCCTCTGAAAGGACAGGCTCAGTCCATGTCAGGACTACCGCATCGCCCTGCTGCTCTCCGGCAAGTTCGCCGGGAGCCGGCACCCCGTTACGGCGCAGCCAGACGAGGACGCCATCGGTCAGGTTGTCGCGTTCGATAAGGTCGCCTTCGGCTTCGACGCGGCCGGCGAAGGTCACGCTCTCACCCGAACAGTTGTCGAGAGTCGTCGAGAATTTCACATCGGCCGAAACTCCCGAAGAGAGTTTGTCGATCGTCTTGCTGCCGACGACTTGACCGTCGCGTTCGAGACTGACAGTAATGCCGGTCATGTCGCTGTCGCCGCTGTTGGTGACCGTGAAGCTGACATCAAAGGGAGTGTCGACGCCGACTGATGCCGGAGCTTTGATGGCCGAAGCCGTCAGGTTGCAGGCCGACGATGTTGCTACGCGCATATCGTCGAGATGTGTGTAGATCGACGACTGAGGCAGAACATCGACTCTCAGTCTGACAACTTTCCCCTCGTAGGCGCTGAGGTCGACAGTAGCCTTATGCCAGGCATTTCGTTCGCCGAGATCTTTTATCTGGAATTCTTTAAGAACGGTGAAATCATATTCTCCGGCCGGGCATACCGAGACCTTAACGCGGTTCTCATTGTCGCGGCCGTTGACGCTGATATAATGGTAGAGCCAGAATGTCAGAGCCGGACTGGCGATCTCCTTCAGGTCGATCTTTCCTGTATAGAGTCCGACCCACTCGTCGGTGAGCACAGCGTCGAGACCCATCATTCCGCCGTCGTTGTCGACAGGATCGACAATCTTGCCGTCATATTCGAAACCGCCGACCATGCTCCAGCGGTCGCCTACGCTCGTGCTTGTCGTTCCGATAAGATGAGCCGGATTGTCTTTGTTTTCGAACGATTCGCGATAAGGAACTTCGTAGGGAACGCCTACAGGCACGAGGACGGTCTTCGCCAGTGCACCCTCGCCTGCTTCGCTGACAGCCCCTATGCGGTACTGCGCCCAGTCTTGCGGGGCGTCGGGCGAACAGGCCACTGTGGTATAGGTCGTTTCCGTAAGACCTTCTTTTATAAGCTCGTTCTGACGGTTATAGACGTTATAGGTTATCTTGGCGTTGGTCAGGGGCTTGTTGTCGATGTCAAGGTCGGCGGAAGCCCATGTTATAGTGACGGTGCCCGGCTTTTCGGGGTCTTCGATGGCCTTGACCCATTCGACATCAAACGGAATGTTGAACCCGACAAACACCTTCACGTCAGCAGCTACACCGGTGCCCACACTGTTGTTGGCGACTACGGTGTAGGTGTGCTCGCCGACTGCGGGGTCGGTGTCGTCGACAACGCTCATCTCGGGCTGGAGGTTCTCGGTGACAGTCTTGACGAGCGTGCCGTCGCGGCTGATGTCGACAGAGGTGACGGCATCGGCCAGCGGTTTCCCTTCGAGGTCGACAGTGGGGAGCCTGAATGTCAGCGTGGCCTTGTGGGCGCCGTCCTGATCGGCAACGGCGGCAAGATCGGCGACCGCGCCGGGAGCACCGGCAACGACGCCCTTGCTGATGCTGAACTCCTTGAGATATACCATTCGTCCGGCGTCAAGGCCATGGAGGGCTATGTAATAGTCGCCGTCTTCTTCGGCCTGATATGTCACGGCGATGTCTACCCACTCCGATGTCGGAGTCTCAATGGTGAAAGGCTCGTCGGTGATCTTTTCGGCGGTCAGGCCGGCGGCTGTCAGCTCTTTGCCGGCGCTGATCTCGAGGCGTTCGGCATAGTTGGCGTTACCACGGCGTACCTTCATAGCGATATCATATTTGTGACCGCGGCGCAGGCTGATTTTCGGAGTTGTCAGGAAAACGCCCTCTTCGGGAGCATTCATGGTTATCAGTCGCAAGCCGTTGGATGTCGAATAGTCGTCGGAAAGATCGACATTCTGGTTCAGCCAGTTATAGCAGAAAGCCGAAGCCTGAATCGGGAACTGCTCGGCGTAGGGGGGCACTACGGTGCCCATCTCGAATGAAGGGGTCGACGACGGCTGCGACAGCAGTTCGCCGGCCTTGGTGGCTACAGTATAATAGTAGGTAGTGCGTTCTTCGGCCGGAACAAACTGTTCGCTGTAAGGCGAATAGTCGACGTTGAACGATGCGCCGTCGGGATAGCGGGTGACGACATAGCTGCGCGTTCCCACAGGGCCGCCGTTCACGCCTGTGGAAGGTGCGGCTGTCCAGTAGACTTTCATCAGGCCGTTGCTATAGCTGAGGCGCGGCGACTCGGGAGCTTTCGGAATGTCCTGACCGATATATTGGGTCGTTTTCGAGCGCGGGCCGCGGCCTGCGTCATTCGAGAAATAGAGCGAGAAGCAATAGCGGCCGTTCTTGTCGACAGCGATGTCGTAGCTCTGGTAGCCGTCGGCATATGAGGTTTCGCCGGTGGCGATCTCGACTCCGTTTGCCTCGATATGATAAGTGACCTTGCCCGGGATCGGCTCGCCGCCGACAGTGCGCTGCGGAGCGCGGAACCGTATCGTGCCGCTCAGCGATGTGCCGCTGAAATTCAGCGTCGGATTCGACGTGGCGGCAGGTGTGCCGCCGTCATACGTTTCCGGGAAATACATGCCTCCGACCTGCTCGTGGTTGTCGAGCGTATAGAGCTTGGTAGCCTTGGCGGTTGTGAGATCGACGGTATAGATGGCGCTTTCATCGGTGTTGTAGACACTATAATAGAACGTGTCGGTCGAACGGTCGATCGCGCCGCCCGTTATTTTCGAGGTTGTGACTCCGGTCGATCCTATCTTTGTCAGTGAGCCGTCGGCGGTGTTGACGGTGAAGAGATCGCCGCTCCAGTCTATCGCATAAAGGGTTCCCTTGCTGTCGAAATCGAGAGCGGCAAGCGCCTTCTCGAGGTCGCAGATCTTCTCGGGCAGAAAATAGCCGAACCTGTATTTTCCGAACAAGTAGCCGGTGCCGCTCTCATTGGAGAAACAGGCGTAGGCTTCGTCGCGCGGAGCGAAATAGGCGATGTCGGTGGCTACATTCGCCAGAGTACGGTTCGAATAATGGTCGTCGACACTCCAGTCTTTGAGCGAATAACTCGACACCTCTATGACAGGCAGTCCGGCGATAACGTCATAATGGTGGGAATAATAATAGCTGTCGTTTGCGATACCACCGCCGCTGGCATAGATGTTGCGCTTGATCAGAGTCGGCGAATACTCCGTTGTCGAGAAGGAATACATGCCAACCGACTGCGACGGCTCGCTGACACAGGCATTGAAGGCCGGCTTGGCTGCCTGTGACGCCGCGGCAGGGAATACCAATGCCGCGACAGAGAGCAAGAGCGCTGCTCCCGTTGTAGTGTAATTCATTAAATCGGTTGCGGATTCAAAAGTTATACGACATCGCCGGCCTGAATCCTTTAACCGCCGCGCCGTCGGTAGATAAAAGCAAAAGTGAAAATCTAAGGCTTAAAGCCTGTCATCTCGACCGCTAAGTTATGAAAAAAGGGGGACGCCCGACGGCGCAAAATTCGTTAATCAATGTTAATATAAACAGCTGCACAACGACCGGCGCCGATAGTGACATATCGGTGACCGGGCGAAATGACGCGAAAAAAGTGCTTTTATCTACCTGAACTTTTTCTCGCAACCGTTTTATTTCCTTGTGTGCCGCCACGCTTTCTATAAAGGGGGTGACAGCGTAATGACACAGCACAAAAGTAGAAAATATCAGCCGAACAAAATGCTATAGGTAGGGTGACAAATGGGGGACAAGAAGGCTATTTGCCCGTTTCGGCGCTATTTACTATCTTTGCCGCCATGAGAACGACAATTTTCGCATTCATCATAATCATTTTCGCCGCTCTGACGGCGTGCCATTCCGAAAAGAGCGCGAAAAGCCTGTTTCAGTGGCAGCCGGTGACAGCCGTCTACGACAGCCTGTCGACATCGCTCGAAAATGCCTATATCAATGCCGCCGACCCGGCAGTCATCGACAGCCTGACAAAACGCATCGAGAATCTGACCCCGCAGAACGAAGCCGCAAAAATGCAGACGGCCTACTGGCAGGCCCGCATTGCCAACCGCCGCGGCCACGACCGCCGCGCCGGCTCGCTGCTTGACAGCACACTGGCGAAGTCGGATTCGGCTCACTATCCCTATGAATGGTCGCGGCTCATATCCATAAAGGCCTCGCTCGACACACTCCCTATCGACCGCTCCCACGCCCTGTCGCTCGAAAACCTCGCCTACTACGAAGCGACAGGCGACTCGTTCATGATAGCATCGACTCTGATGCGCCTGGGCGCCATAATGTGGAAAATCAGCGACACGATTCCCGCAAAGAGCTATTATCTGCGTGTCGACACAATCTTCAGCCGGCTCGGCATCGAGCGCTACCGCATCCGCAACCTCCTGAACGTGGCCAACGTGCTCGAGGGGGAAACAACGATAGCCGAGCGCGACAGCCTGATGAGATTCCTTCTCGGAAGCCCGATAGCGAAAAGCGACCGCGAATTCTATCCGCTTGTTCTCAAAAACACCTATAATAACACGGGGAATGCCGATTATCTGTTCGAGGCCTACAGGCTCACGCGCCGACTCGGCCATGCCGACACCGAAGCGGCCTATGAGGGAGAGATAGCCGACTATTTCATCAACAGCTCGGCACCCGCTGACAGTGTCGGGAAATATACCGCCATGGCCTTCGCCAAAATCGACAGCGTCAGCGACCATCTCGCCCGAGCCATGATTTTCAACGCGATGGGCTATATGTCGTATGTGCGTGGCGACTATGAATCGACCGTCGGCTACTACAGCGAATTCCTCGGCGAGCGGATGGCCATGGAGAACGAGAAGTTCTCGCTCGAGACCACCAAAGCTGAATACCGCCACCAGATCGAGCGCGAAAGCGCCGCCCGGACTCTTCGCGAAAGCCGCCTGAGAATGATAGCCATCTCGGCGGTAGCGGCGATAATGATTCTCATGATAGCCGTGATTGTCGCGCTCCGGCTGAAAGCCCAGCGCGCGAGCCTGGCGCGGCAGAAAGCCGAGATCGAACTTCAGCGCAACCGCAACCACCTGAGTGCCTGCGCCATCGACATTGAAGAGAAAGACCGGCTCATTCAGACAATCGTCAAAGGGGTCGACAAGCTCGTCGATGCCGGAAAGATCGGCACTGACGAAGCGCGCGAGATAACATCGAGCGTGCGCCAGAGCCTCAGCAACCGCCTCGAACGCGAGACATTCCGCAAGCTCCACGAGAAGCTCCATCCCCAGTTCATGCGCCGGCTTAAAGCCGACTTCCCTATGCTGACGGAAAGCCAGCTGAAACATGCCGCATTCATCACAATGGGCATGACGAGCAAGCAGATTGCCGCCGCCCTTAACATCGAATACGAATCGGTCAAGAAAAGCCGCACCCGCCTGCGCCAGCGCATGGGGCTGTCGGTCGACGAATCGCTCGAAGACCGCCTGCGCCTCTACGACGCCGACTGACCGACAGAAAAGGGAGCGCCCATGCGGGCACTCCCTCAACCAATCTAATCTCTATGCTTATTTTTTATCCTTTTTGTCCTTCTTGTCTTTGCCGCCCTTTGCATCTTTGACCATGTCGGCCTTCACTGCACGGAATTGGCGGTCTTTCCTGAACTTGCGGTCGCCGAACATAGCGTGGTGTTTGCCGCGCATCGGAGCCTTGACCTTCAGATTACGTCCGCCGTTCAGATAGGCGTTTTCGAGAAACTGTGTGTACTGCTCGGGAGTAAGCACCTTTTTCAGTTCGGCAAGATATTTCGCCTGAGCGGCACGGCGGTCGACACGGGCAGTGGAATCGCACCGGTTCTTTTTGTCGCGGCAATCCTTGCGAAGAGCCTTGAACTCGGCGGCGCGCGCCTTATTGAGTTCGACAAGCTGAGTCTTCTGTGCGTCGGTCAGGCCGAGACCTTCGAACTGGCGCAGGCAGCGGGCCTCGCCACAGGGTTTGTCGCAATTCTTCTGGCAGGGGGCCTCTGCACACGGCGTTTCAGGACAGTTGCCGCAATTATTATTGTTCTGGGCGTTCACGCCGAGGAAAGCAAAAGCCGAAACGGCCAAAATCATCAGTTTCTTTTTCATCATTTAATCAGTTAAATTTATTCGTTTGCTTATTCGTTTGCTTATATGACAACAAAGAAGGCCCGACGTTTAATCGGGAACATGATTTTAAATTAAATTAAGATTCTCGAAATATTTAGTGGGAGGTTCTATTATTTGATTTTTCAGACTGGCGCATCGAGACAGAACCTCATTAAGCCTCGCCTGTCAGCCTTTGTC
>PPYF01424815.1_pt1 | contig 20906 bp, 24 predicted proteins | sample 1559871 | NCBI WGS metagenome assembly PPYF01 (sample SAMN08240021, study PRJNA423297) | Human gut metagenome, whole genome shotgun sequencing project.
TTGCCATATAAATCACCGCCGTTTTCTTTTATTTTAACATGAAGCGGCTATAATAGCTATAAATATTTAGTTAAATATCTACAATACAGTTCACTAGAGAGTCAAGATGTTTTTTCTATTTTATCACAAATTCAATAAAACCGCCCTTAATTTTACAAATGAGAAATGACGCAAATAATGTTTCCACTACCTACGCCATTTCTCATTACATCTTTGAAATATTTACTCCATTTTCTTTCAATCTTTACTCCATTCTAAAAATCTGTTACGATATTTTGCGGTATTCTACGATCCCTTTTCTTTGAAGAAAAATGTCTGTAAACCTTGATTTTAAACGAACTTTTCAATATTTCCAAGCACTTTATTCTGTTATGAGATTTTCTTTCAAATTATTTCTGCACAATAATTTCATAATTTTCCTTTTTTAATGATTGTTTATCTATTACATCCACCGAAAATATTTTCTTCTCTTTTTTTTCAAACACTACATCAAAAATAATATATGTAAGTATTGCCTCTTTAATTGGTGTTAATACATTGAAATATAACATCTCATACGACTCTAAGCATATATTTTGTGTTGAAACTCTATTCAAAAAAAATACTATCATATTCACCATTGATTCAGAACAAAAGTTTAAAGCAACGCAAAGAATATAAAACACACCAAACACAATATATTTTTTACTTTTATCATTTTTACGATAAAAAAATAACACCACTATAAATAATAAATACATTGTAATACTCATGAACGCTTTAATATCTTCCATTCCTCTGAGTATCGCATTATTTTTTAAGGAAAACACAGCACAAATGTACAAGACAAACATAATCGTGAAAAATGGTAATATCAATTTTAATAAATACCAAAAATCAAATTTATTGCCATCAATTTTTCTTTGTATACGATTTAATAACAAAGGATTCATTGGTGTACTACAAATAATCGTAGTAACAAATGATGCCAAAGGTCTATCCGTCATAAAAGACATTATAATCAATACGATATTTACTATCCAAAATATTATTTCTGCTATTATCCTTTTCACTATTAATGTCACTCCCAATCTATTCTTCTCCAAAGTCAACTTTTTAATATTCTAAAAAATGAGAGCATATCACTTCCGCAATATACTCTCATCACTCACAGCGTTCCCTTTCTATTTTAAACAACAAGTAAATTCCTCGTTAAGAGGTTGGGTAAATTTTTTTATCCAATACCCTACCCAATCTGTACCCAAAATAGCACGATATTTTGTGAGCTTTTACAGTAGTTTATAACACTTGTCAAAATAGCTAGAAACCGCTTAAATACGCTATTTAATTCGCTTTTTATCAGTCCAACGATTGATAAATTAGTTTCCCATCTGTTTTGCTACTTCTTGAACCTGAGTTTATTTAGCTCAACCCTCAAAAGTAGCTTATTTATTGGTTATCTTCTTATTTTTCTCAAGTAGTTTTGCTTCATTCCATTTTTATTTTACGAAGCTTTTTTTTCACACATCTTTTTTACTGATTTTCTACTATTGATACTCGTCTTGTCTTTATTTTCGTAAAGGTTTCAGTGATTTTCGTAAGATTTATTTTACGAAGGCTTACGAAATCTTCTCTTTGCAAGCAGTTGCCCATCAGGAACTCATTGCTACTTTGAATTTCTCCAATTCATTTCCCATCATCTCTTCTGATACATGGGTGTATATATCTATTGTTGTGGAGTAATGAGCATGTCCCATAAGCTGCTGAACAACCTTTGGGGTAATTCCTTTTTCAAAGCATCGACTACAGAACGTATGTCTCAATGCATGAGGATGAACTTTTTCAAACTCTATCGGAGTTCTGTTTTCAAACACAGCATTGACAGATTCTTCATAATTGATTGCATCCACCACTTTATTGATTTCCTTCTCAGCAACATATCTGCTGATTGGTGATCCCATAGTGGTACAGAAAACTACATCCTCAAGTTCTCCAGTAGAGCGGTAACGATCTTTTAAATCTTTTTTTAATTTTTTCTGTTTCTCCCGCTGAACTTTCAACACTTCTTCAACATCTCCGATAAATGGAATCCTTCGATATGAATTCTGTGTTTTCAAAGTCGTAAGATACTGTTTCTTTTCCCCTTTATTATAATTGCAGGTAAGAGCCTGTGTTACATTGATACATTTGTTTTCAAAATCAATGTCAGCCCATTTTAATCCGCCGACTTCACCAACACGAAGTCCTGTATGGAACATCACATAGAACATCTCTTTATACCAATTATCTTTCGCTGCTTCCATGAATTTTTCCTGTTCATCAACCGTCAGGAATCGTCTCCGCACATTTTTGTTCTCCCATGGAACCTGAATATCAAAACATGGATTAATCTCTATGATTTTGTTGTTTTTTGCTGATTCCATACATTTCGTTACTGTACCAAGTGCTTCTCTGATACTTGAAGCAGCACGTCCTTCAGAGTGCAATGTTGTGACTGTATTCTGAATATGGATATTCATGATTTCCTGAATTCGCATACTTCCGATCAATCTGCCGAAGGTATTTCTGTATTTACTTTTCATTGGAAAAATACTTGTTTCCTTAATATAAGGAGCTTTATAATTATCGAACCATTCTTCAAACCACTCATCTAAGGTAAGTTTCTTATATTTCTGGCTGATCGTGGCTGATACATTTTCCTTCGCTTCCTTAAATGCAATCTTTAATTTACTAAGGCTCATATCATACAAATTGATTTTTACACCATCAATTGTTGCCTTTGCTTCATATCTGCCGTCTTTTCTTTGATATAATCCTACACCAAGTTCCTTTCCTTTTAAATCTTTACCCATGTCCATTTCCTTTCCGAAAATGCGACTCCTCGGTATCTGTAAATTTATAATACCATATGGTTGCCACAATTTCAACACGTTAATTCGCTAAATTTTATTATGATACTCTTTTTCCTGTACCACTTATCTTTGTAAGCCACGAATCTAAAATTCTTTTATTTGCATAAAGCCTATTACCAATGCGAACCGTAAATGGAGAATCTGGTTGATTCAACAGCTCACGTACTTTGGTATCACCGAGCCCTAAATATGCTCTAAGTTCTTTTACATTCAATAAAGCTTTATCAACAAGCACCTTCTCTGTCATCGTTCTCCCCCTCTCTGATTCCCATTTGAATTTATTGGAGCCACAATTAAAACGGGTCTGTATGTATTAGCTTTGTTATTACTGATAACCAATACCGGACGAATTCCAGTCTGCAAAGATGTTACAGGAGTCTGTTTCATATCTATTATAAGAATGTCTCTCCTATAAATTTGCATTTTTCATTCCTCCAATCGTATTTCATTTTTGTAAATCATACTAATATAGAACATTGACTCCACAAGAATACGGCAGAGACGTTCAAAATGAACGCTCTGCCGCATAACCTCTATAGCCAATTTTCGATTATTAAACAGTGCTCGCTCGATTCTATTTATCCTCGATACCCCGAATCGTTTATCCTGCTTATGCAGGAAGGGAATAACAACCTGTCCGATTGCATACACCGAACCACAACCAAAAAATTTAGTTCTTTCAGCTCCGGCAGTTCATAGGATTACCGGTCACGGATCTGCTACAATCCGCAAGCGTATCTCATCTATTCAGATCCTGGCATCACCAGCCTGCCAGCTGGCTTCGGACAGTGCTTTTTCGCAGAATATCAGATGCTCAGATTTGTATTCTAAACCATTGTCATATTGTTGATCAAATCTGCATTGTTTATTCTATGGCGGCATCTCCCACGCGCTCCCTGAATAGATGTCATGTCAGTTGTTACTGATATTCACTTATCAAGGTTCCATTGAGAAGTTTTAATGTTTCTCTAATTACTAAATTCAACTGACTTGCCCGGATGCAAAAAAATCTGCTAATTTTTCAAAAAATATTTTCTTGATACATTCTCCGCATCTTGTTTAAAATTGTTTTCAGCTTGTACGCCAGAACCTGCCGTGATACTCCCATAATCCTTGCCAGCTGTACCTGCGTTTTATTCTCAAAATAAATGCTGTAAATAATCATCCGTTCTTCTGCATCCAGCTGATTAATAATCTTACGGATATCTCGTCTCTCCACACTGCTAATCACGCTGTCTTCCACATCGCAGCTATAATCTGGGAAATCCTCAATAGAGAATTCATAATCCTGTCCATTTGTCTCGCTGTAAGGGATTTCCCGCAGTCTCCGTTCAATAACCTCACCTTTTGCATTCTTGATTTCGACCTTCCTTGGCTGGCTGCTTCGATAGAAATTATTCATTGCATAAGCTACTTCTTTGGTAATCTCAATCATCTTTCCATCTACATTTGCGTAAAATTTCCCATCATATTTATATGGATGTTCAATATACATATCCGTCCTCCTGAATTTGAAATTTGTTTTCCGGTTTCAAATTCAGAAGGCGGTCCTCTGATCTGGTTCATGTCTGCTCCACCAACTACTGCCAGGTAAAACCTGCAGGTATTGGCTGAAAAATTCAGGCACAAATCGAGTAGGAGGAAATTTCTCAATCAGAGAAATTTCCGACCTCTCACACCACCGTGCGTACCGTTCGGTACACGGCGGTTCAATCAACTTAACAAGTAACGCACCTTTCGGTGTAGTAATCTAACATTGAGACTAATCCGAATGAGGCTAGTCTTTTATTGCTTATTGCCATATGAACATCTCGACACTTCGCAGGTTTTGCATACCCATGTAGATATGCCGTCTTCCATGCAGACCATATTGGAATGCCCAGTTTTATCATGTTCTTTGCTCTGTTTTGTGGAGTTTTCCAGTGCTTCCAAATACACATGCGCAACCGAAATCGAATGTTACTATCTAGATTCTCGCACAATGCTTTCATACTACCGATTTTGAAGTAATTTATCCAACCTCTAATGAGTTTGTTTAACTTCTCAATCTTGTAGCTGTTGCTTACTCCCCAACTTCTGCCCGTCAGCTTCTTCATTTTGATTTTGAACTTTTCCACTGATTTTGTATGGGGTTTTGCCTTGTACTGATGTGCTCTTCTGTCGTGATAGAAGCCAAAGCCTAGGTATTTTAATCCTTCCGGTTTATCTACCTTGCTCTTTGTCATATTTACTTTTAATCCTAGTTTCTCTTCAATAAACTTTGTGAGATTTCTCATTACTCGTTTTGCCGACATTTCACTTCCTACCATTATGATACAATCATCTGCGTATCTCGTGAAATTGAGACCTCTCTTTTCCATTTCCTTATCCAGTTCATTCAGCATAATGTTTGCAAGCAATGGTGATAGATTTCCACCTTGTGGTGTTCCTATCACTGAGTCTTCATACTCATCATCTATCATAATTCCACTGACTAGGTATTTACGAATTATGGATATGACATCTCCGTCTTTGATTGTTCTTCCGATAATCGTCATCAATTTGTCGTGATTCACTGTATCAAAGAACCTTTCAAGGTCGATGTCTACTATCCAGTCATTTCCGTCATTCATCATATCCAGTGCTGTCATAATAGCCTGCTGTGCACATCTATTTGGACGGAAACCATAACTATGTTCATGGAATTGTTCCTCATAGATTGGGGTCAATACCTGTGCAATAGCCTGTTGGATAAATCGGTCTGTTACTGTTGGTACTCCCAGGTTTCTGACACCGCCATCTGGTTTTGGTACCTCCACTCTGCGTACTGGTTGAGGTTTATATTTCCTTGTCCTCAATTGATTCTTGATTTCTTCGCCGTTCTTTGCAAGGTGCTCTTTGAGTTCTGTGTACTTCATTCCGTCCACTCCCTCTGCTCCTTTGTTTCGTACGACTTGCAGATATGCCCGATTAAGATTATCCTTCGACAGTATCTGCTCCATTAGATTACTCATGTCCATGCGTTGTTTCCTTTCCGTCTCGCTTGATTTGACCACCCTTTCCCCGATTGAATACGGCAGATGTTATCTCTTCTGCAATACGAGACTATACTCCAACTGATTGATTGTTCGCCCCTTTGCTCTATTCCCATTACAGAAACTTCTTCGCTACTATGGGCTCTGCTGACTTCTCACAGTTCGTTGTTACTAGGCTAATGAGACCTCTGTGAGACCTCCCCAGTTAAGGTGCAAACTCTTTCCCTCCATATATCTGCCACATTTACTTTTCTCCTACTAATGTGATAGTTATTAGACTTTACTTTCTTTTGCAAGCTTATCTCTCGGAGAACTGCCTTATATGTGATTTCTGTCCGTCAGACCAGAGGTTTGCCTACGGCTTCTTTCAGATTTCACCTCACGATGAACACCCTTGCCGTTTAGCTATACACTTCCCACTATCAGGGTATGTTCGGGACCTTCACCCGTTAGAGTTTGCCCATGCTGGGCAAACAAAAAGCCCCAGTAGTCTTTTTTAACTACTGAGGCTTCCGTCTCTCAAATATAATTCAGTTTTCTATGCCTTCTTTCATCAGCATAACCATTGTATCAGAGCAAAGTTCAGAAAGTGTCCGTTTACAGGTCTTAATAGTTCATTATTTTCATTGGATTGTACACATTTTCTAGGAATATGTTCACTTACTCTATTTTCCTAACAGCTCATCCACTTCTATCTGAAAATCTAAGGATTTTCCATCAACTCTCCATCCACATACATCTGGAACTTTTCCGGGTCATGGACAATATCATAGTCCATTTCCCATTCAACAGGCTTATATTCCACCACCATTACCGGCTCCTGTCCTTCTATCTCGTCTTCCCAGAGATATACTCTAAGATTCAGGCTGGTGGCATACCCATAATCTGTAGAGAATCTAACAGACTGAAAAGAATTATCCTTGCATTTTTTGACAATATCATCTGCAATCTTTACCATTGAATTTTCGTATTTCATCCCAATCACCTACTCTTCTTCCACCCCCAAGGATGGTTTGAATCTTTTGTTTTTTGCCTGCGGCACCACGACCTCATAAAAATAAAATCCCAGATACCGCAATGCCAGTTTCTTCATTTTATAAAAGGAAGTCCTTCCAATGCCAAGTTCCTGCTGAACTTCTACATCTGTTTTATTGTAGTGGCTGCAAAAACAGGAATGAATAATCTCACTGAGCATCACTCCATCGGGCGCATAATACTTTACCAATGTAATCCCCCGGTAAACCATATCCGACAATCCATATATGAGCATCAAATTGTTCATCTCATGTCTCAGCTTGGTCACATTCAGCTGTTTCCCGTAAATATCAAGATAACTCAACGCATATGCCATGTCCTCATTGATCTTCTCCTGGCACTCCATTTCCAGATCTTCCAGCACCATCTTATTTTCCAAAATCAGTTTTTGGTAGTTCACCATCAACGCCTTTATGTCTTCATAATGCCCGTCCATGGTTACTTCCAGATAATCCTGTGCATGAGTTGCCATCTGGAACGTAATCTCTTTCATTGATTTAATTGCATAATCTCTATCTGTCATAAATCTTTGTTTCTCCTTATCAACAATCACACTAACTGGTAGGTCTTGCAGACCAGTTCGCCTTCCCCATGATTTTGATGGAAAGCAATCTAAATTACTTTTTGCAGGATCCAGATTCCAAATGGTATTTGTGGGGAACACCAGCTGATCAGAATACGAATCCTTATGTAAAACCAACGGGATATAAAGGGAAAGTGACTATCTCCGCCGATTAATATTCTTCTTTTTAATTATGAAATCTTCCTTTCCATGAACCATTTATCCACTTCAAAAAACAAATGGCTTTCCTTTCCCTGTACCATACAGGTGTACATCATACCAACGCCGCCTGCTTTTCTGCTGGCACATCGTTCAATCTTAAGCACTTTATCAATCTTGTATTTTCTGCCGTCTTCCCAAACAAATAAAATTGGAATCAGGCAACCATCTTTACTGAACTCTGCTATCACATCAACATATACCTTATTCATATCGCCACCTCCATCAAAGGATTTCGATTGCTCTTGGAGATGCCGAAACTTTCCGGATATATCCACTTTTCTCTAACTGCCTGATTCTGGCAAATACCGTTGATGTTGAAGCAACTCCCAGTAATGCCCCCAGTTCCCTGACCGTTGGCGGAAATCCATGCTCCTCAGTAAATCTTACAATACACTGATAGCTTTCTTCCTGTTTTCTAGTTAATCTCTGTTTCAAATCTATCCCTCCCATTATCCATGAAAATAACTATGAGGATGGACCGTATGTGTACCGGCGTCCAAGTGGGATAAGACTTTATCCTGGTACATTGCTGCCCGTTGTATGCTGAAATATCCAAACCGTCGTCTGATCTCATCCACAGCCCGATCCAGCCTTTCTAATTTTTCCCGTTTCTCCTGATTAACAAATAGATCAAGCTGAACCGGAATATCTTCCATTACCAGGTCAGACCCCCTTACGCCAAGGCTCCGTATCGAATGCTCCCATCTGTAATGTTTCTTAAATAATTCAAATGCTGCTTTTACAATTTCACCCGTGATATTCGTCGGTTGGCCGATATGCATCTGCCTTGTGATGCTATTCAACTCGTTATCCCGGATTGATACTTCCACCACATTACATTTGAAACCATGTTTCCGTAATCTGGCAGATACACTTTCAGATAACGCCATCAGTATAATCCACACATCCAGATCTGTTTCCATATCTCTTGGTGTTGTTGTACTGTTTCCAATGGATTTGACAGGAGCTTCATATCCTTCCGTACAAACTGGATCCGAATCATATCCATTTGCAAATGCCCATAGCACCAGACCAATTTTTCCAAAATGGCTTTCCAGAAGCTTTTCATCTATCTGTGCCAGCTGGCCAATGGTATGGATGCCCAACTTCTGCAACTTCTTGTTTGTCTGCCTGCCAACATACAATAGTTCTGACACTGGAAGCCCCCAAACAATTTTTTTGTAATTTCCACGATGAAACTGTGTGATGGCATCCGGCTTATTATAATCAGAGCCAAGTTTTGCGAATATCTTATTCCAGGAAATACCAATACTCACGGTAATACCAAGCTCATACTTAATCCGGTCACTGATTTCCTGGGCAATCTTCATTCCATCACCTTTGATACTGCTACTTTCCGTCACATCCAGCCATCCTTCATCTATTCCATATGGTTCAATTTTGTCCGTATACTCTGAATAGATTTCTCTCGCCATATTGGAGAATCTTAAATACAGATCCATTCTCGGTGGCATAAAAATGATTTCCGGACAAACCTGCTTTGCCTGCCAAAGTGCCATTCCTGTTTTTATCCCGCATTTCTTCGCAATATAATTTGCTGTTAACACAATACCATGTCTTGCTTCCGGATCGCCACCTACAGCAAGTGGCTTTCCCTCTAGTTCCGGATGATGCAACATTTCTACGCTAGCATAAAAACAATTCATATCACTATGTAAAATTATTCTGTCCCTCATCCTGTTTCAACTCCTTCCAGCTTTATTATCATTCCTTGTATGGTCAGTATAATCCGACATTTTGGAGATGGTCAACAGACATTTTGGTTGTGTTATCTACATTTTGGAGATTTTTCTTGATTCTATTGTATTTGTGCTGTATAATGCTTCTATAAAGAATCTAACGGAATTTCATAGAAATGAGGCGACTATATGCATTCTATCGGCAGAATTATTGCAGAAAACAGAAAAAAGAAAAGGCTTTCGCAGCCAGAACTTGCAGAATTACTTTCACAGCAGGGTATTGACGTTACTGCTAAGGCAATCTCCAAATGGGAGACAGATACGAGAGAACCTGGGCTGCATGTTTTTCTAACTCTCTGTAAGTTATTGGATATTGAAGATATTTATGATGCTTATTTCGGGAAAAACCCTTACAGTGTAATGGATGGTCTGAATCAGGAGGGAAAAGATAAGATAAAAGACTACGCAAAAATCCTAAAAGCCTCCGGCTTATTTGAGCCGGTAGTTACAAACATTATTCCTTTCAACAAAAAAGAAATTTTTATGGATATATTCGGAGATGCAGTTTCAGCAGGTACCGGTAATTTTCTGAACGATGCCCCAAAAGAATCTTACGAAGTAGGTAGTCTTGCTCCTGATCATGCAGACTTTGGTGTTCGAATATCTGGTGACAGTATGGAACCTGACTATCACAACGGTGAAATCGCTTGGATTCAGAAAAAAGACAGTCTCTGCAATGGCGAAATTGGCATCTTCTATCTTAATGGCGATGCCTATATTAAAAAACTCTATGATGAACCGGACGGATTATATCTAATTTCACTGAATGACAAGTATAAACCTATTGCAGTTCAGGAATCAGATTCCTTTAAAATCTTTGGGAAAGTTGTCGGCAAGTGTAGCGCTTCTGACATTCCTGGTTTTCATAACTCATAAACTGCCTGTACTATTCCAGACGACTGTTAAAACAATAAAATAAGCAAAGGAAGTGATTAGATGGCGATCAGCAATAATCTAAAAGATATTCGTGTGGAACGAAATCTGATTCAGGAAGATCTTGCAGAGGCGACCGGTTCCTGCAGCCGTACCATCAGCAGGATTGAGCGAGGGGAGCGAAATCCTTCATTAGAAATGGCAATCCGACTTGCCCATTATCTGAATATGAGTGTAGAAGAAATTTTTAAATTGGACGATGCCACTTTCAGGCAGCAAAAAATCAAGGAATAATGCCGCGGGTGAATTAATAAACATTTTAATCGAACAAGAAAAATATGCTGACGCTGTCGACGACATTCTCATAAAGTTTATCGGTACCAATAAAAAGAAATTAGAAATTGTTTGTACAAAGGAATAAATCTGATTCAACAAATGAATGTGCGATAGAAAATCAAGGTGATTATTTTTTCATTATGTAACAACTAATGAGAAAAATAACTTACATATCGTCATATAGGCATCCTGATTAAAAAAATACAGCTTGCGGAGAAATAATATTCTCCATAGGCTGTATTTTTCTTTGCTATTAAATTCCTGCACTACCTCAACGAGCAAACTGTTTGTATTCATAAACAGTAAATATAGCTAGTGACATTCTAAGACCCGAGAATCTGAAATAGTCCGAATTATTGCATTCACTTATTCTGTGTATGATTTTTTTCAAAATCAAATTTTGCACAAGCACTATTAGGTTTCTTTCCATTCTTTTGTACATAAAAAACCATTTCTTTAATGTATAAATTATAATTGGAAAAATATTTACGTATAAAAATATATAATTGCGATTTATTTTTAGCATCAATTTGTGCTGCTTTATTTCTTGCTAAAGAAATTTGTTCTCCGATAATATTGGGGGTGTTGTCTACTATACCTTTAATTTCTGCTATTCTGCGATTGTTTGTTAAAATGTCATTCGATATTGAAATTATATCATCATAGTACTTTTTTTCTTCCTGAGTAAGTGAATGTATTGGATTGATAATCTGAGATTTTCTTATTGCTATAATTTGCTCATTATTTGTATTAATTTGCTGCAACCTTGAACTCTCATCTATAAGTTGTTTGCTTTGAGATGCGGTATTCAAAGCTGCTTCAAGATGTCCTAAAACAATTCGGCACTCTTCATCTATAACTAACATTTCTTTTTGAATATCCGTAGCAGATTTCACCAAAGTACCATATGTTTTAATTTCACACATCTCGCAATTTTCACAGAGGCTTCTATCATCAAAAATCTCTGAATTAAATTTTATATTATTTACAGAAGAAATAACTTCCTTATAGAGCCGCAAATAATCATTTTTCATTTCAATATAGTTATCATTTTGGTTTAGCATATTAGAAACTGCAAACAGAAAATTCTCTAAATGATTATATGTAGTTGCAAGCACAGAACGTTCTGTTTCAAGTTTTCGGTTCAAATTATCCTGCACTTTTAAGGAAGTCTGAAGATTATTGTTCTCAATGTTTAATTCTGTTTGCAATTGGTGAGCTTTGTTTTGATTTTCATCATTGTTTTTGATGGTATAATAAAATGTAATTACAGCTATCAAACCTGCAATAATAGAACCTACAATTCCTCCACCAAAGCCAATCCAGTCGTTTCCGGTTGCGGTTTTATACGCAGCAAGGCCATTAAACAAAACAAATATCCCGACGCAGGAAAATATAATCAACGCTATAAGTAGCAAAGCAAAAATCACTTTTGAAATTTTATCTTTCATACAGTCTCCTCCTTATCATTCCATCGGTTTTATCTGTTCTTCGTTAAATGAAATTTCATTTCCCCAAAGATTATATTTTTGATAAAGCTGCTTGTCTGTTTCCGGAATAAGTCTTGCATAGGGACATATCGACATGTTTTGACTGTTGCTTAATAAAAATTATATCACATTTTTGTTTATTGCACTACCGCCTAAATTTTATAAATACTTTTGCATTTTTGTATTTTCATTGAATGTATCTTATAGAGGGTAAAACAGCAAGGACAGGAAGTGTATATACACTTCCGTAAAAATGCAATTTAGGGAACCCTACCCTAAATTGAAAGCCCCGAAGCACCACGACACCGAATTATGTACAGAAAGAGAGAACGAACATGGCAAACAGAACAAGAAACATCCAAATATTATTTTGTGTTACTCCAGAGGAAAAGAAGTTGATCCGCCAAAAGATGATTCTGTCCAAGACCAGAAACATGGGAGCCTATCTTAGAAAAATGGCTATCGACGGCTATATCATCAACACAGACACAGCCCCCATCAAACAGTTGTATGCAGAAATGCATAAAATCGGAGTAAATATCAATCAGATTGCTAAAAAAGTAAACACCACCGGAGACTTCTATCCGGAAGATATGGAACATTTAAAAGGAATGGTCGATGAGATATGGCATATATTAAAATCTTTCCCATTAAAATAACTGACAAAAAGGCGATGGATTATATTATGAATCCAGATAAGACAGACGATAAATTACTGGTTTCCTCTTTTGCATGTTCCCCAGAAACTGCAGATATCGAATTTGCTTTAACCAGAAAAGCCGGAAAAGAGAACGTGATGGATAAAGGTGATAATCTTGCCTTTCATTTGATTCAGTCTTTTAAGCCGGGTGAAGTTGACGCTACTACCGCCCACGCTCTTGGTAAACAATTTGCAGATGAGGTATTAAAAGGAAAATATGAATATATTATCAGTACCCATATTGATAAAGGACACGTTCATAACCACATTATTTTTAATGCAACCAGTTTTCGTGATTATCACAAGTATGTTTCCAACAAACGCAGTTATCACAAAATCTGCAGGATCAGCAATCGTATATGTCAGGAAAACGGATTGATTACGAGTATGCCAAAAGAAAAAGGCGGAAGAAGTTACAAAGAAAACATAGAGTACCATCGTGGAAACAGCTGGAAAGCAAAACTAAAAGTCGCTGTAGATAAAGCGATCTGGACTTCTGTGAACTATGATGAGTTTTTACTGAAAATAAAACTTTCCGGTTACGAAATCAGGCAGGGCAAACATCTGGCCTTTCGAGCACCAGAGCAGAAAAATTTTACTTATATGAAATCTCTCGGAAGCTACTACACTGAAGATTCTGTCCAAGAGCGCTTGAATCGAAATCGTCACAAAACAGTTTCACCTAAAAACATATCCCGCAAAGTCCGACTATTTATTGACATTTCTGCTTTTATCGAATCCGGAAATCAGAAGGGATTTGAAACATGGGCAAAGCGTAACAATCTCAAACAAGCAGCCCTCACATTTAACTATCTGTCTGAAAATAACCTGCTGAATTATGAAAGTTTTCAGAAGCATATCAAAGATATATCTAAAGCAGTTCATTTGTGCGAAAAAAAAATAGATAACTTAAATAACAAGATTTCCCATCAGCAAGTACTTCAGAAGCGATGCGATGCATACCGCAGATGCAGAAGAATTGTCAGAGATGGAAAATGTGCTCCGGATCCGCAATTATTTAAAACCCAGCATTTGTCAGAATTCCAACTGCACGATACCTTAAAAAACCAATTGTCGGATGCCGGCATTACTAAAATCCCTTCACCAGAGCGTCTTTCACGAGAGCTTGATCAACTGGAAAATGAAAAATTTTCTGCTATTCAAGAACTCCACAGATTAGAAAATCAGCAAAAAACCTTGGATGTGGTGCGGAGTAATTTTTCATTATTGCTGAAGGAGCACGATATTACAAATTCAGAAGCAACTTCTCCTGAATTATAGTGATTGAAAAGTTCCTCGTTTGTTTTTATTCCATAACAAAGAAAAGCAGCTCTGCACATCTAATTGCACCAGAACTGCTTTTCTGCATCCATCTTAAATTTGACAAGCTGATATATGTTCTTTGTATATCTCAGTTTTTGTTGTTGACGCGATCAAATCCTCTTGCCACAGCGGCTGTTGTTTCTGTATTTCAACTTTTTGACCAGTATCATATATTGTCCAATGTTCGTGAAATGGCTGCATATCTGGATACAAGATTATTAAAACTACTTGAAGAAACCAGCTTAATTACAGAGATTCGTGACTTAGGCTTAATGAAAGGTATTGAACTTACTGTTCCTGCGGCTCCATACATAAAAGCACTGCAAGAATCCGGGAATAGGACAGGTGCTCCAGACGTAGCAAGACCTGTCCTATTTCTTTGCAAATTTGTACCCTATTCCTCGCACTGTTTGGATAAAAATGGGATTTCGTGGATCTGGTTCTATTTTCTTTCGTATACGGCCTATATGTGCAGTAACATTTCCTTCATCACGAAAATATTCTTTCCCCCATACAGCCTCATATATCTGTCGATGAGTAAATACCTGTCCAGGATAACTTGCCAGGAAAAAAAGTATCTCAAATTCTTTTGAAGTAAAAGGCACCTGTTTCTTATTCAAATTTACGTTTCTCTCTAGTACGTTAAGTTCTAATCCTTTATATACCAGTATTCCTTTTGAATTCTGATTCCTTATTTCATCAGTATATTCTAATTGATATATGGATGTTTCACTCTTTATCTTATTTCCTTCATATAAACGAAGAAGTAATTCCACTTTTTGAATTTAAATCACCCCTTTTATCTATATTTATTTAATGGAAAACGCTTTCCTTGGTTTATATTGTGGTATCTTATACGCATTTTCTTTATTGATTTTATTGCCCAAATAAACCCATGTATTTCCATTGTTTCTAATCCTTACTTCATGACTGAATGAACAATCAGTGCCTTCTTCCTGAAAAATAGCTTCTACTGTCAAAGTTAATGATCCATCATTATTCTCTATACAATTTACTACTTCTGGAAATGGTTGGAATTGTTGAATTCGATTCCATGGGCCAATTGCTTCCCATGGATATACCCCCTTCACGTCATCGTATTGAGCATATATTTCCAAGGTTTCTATTGAAATATCAAAATAAGTTGTGACCACTTCTTCAAATTCTACTTTAGGAATGCCTGATGCATATTTTTTTTCATCAATTTTCTCCCCATACTTCATTGTGTATAAAAACTCAAACAAATCATTAAACTCTATATTTTCCAAACTGTTTTGATTCCAATCTACGAGGAACAGATTATTGCAAAAGTAACTAACCGGTGTAATACATTTATTTCCTAATTCTCTGCACTGTTCATCAAGTGGCAAAATTCTATAAAAAACATGCATATCCATTTCTTGATTTCTTGATAATGCCTTCTCCCATATAATCCACCCTTTATCAGTATAGTTCCAATCATATACCTGAATTTTTTCTATCTGCACAATATGTGGACTCATATTATCATCAAATGCAGCTGTTGCTGATGTTACATATAAATCTTTGTTTTTAAATTGAAGTTTATTATATATCCAAACACCACTTGTATTAATTACAAAAAATTCAGTTTCAGTATTTTCTCCTGTTTTTGCCAAAGAAAGAGCATCATCAACTTGTTTATAATTCAACATATTATAATCATGACTGCCACAGGTAATGGCAACATTCTCTTCTGCAATACTTTCGATCATTGTATGAACTGTCTCTTCTTCAAGAACAATATTTGACGCATTACCTTTATCTGCCTGACTGTATATCCTTTTGCATTTTCCAACCATTTTCCTTAAGCGATCACTAATGTCTTTTTCTTCTTTTCTCCCCATTTCAATATTTTTTAATTCATAATCATCATTTTCATCCATCACCACATTCTCTTCTTCTGTATTATTAATTATAAGATCATTTTGAGACCCATTTTTTTCACATCCGGATAATACTAAAGAAACCAAAATAATAGCCAACATTTTCTTCATTAACATTTTCACCTTTTTTCATCTCATTCCTATCGTAAATATTGATCCAATACTCTTTTATCTTTTTGAACTACATAACCACTGCCACCAATATTTTTTACATCTTCAACCATACTAATTAGCAATATTGGATTCTCAATATTAGGATCAGTTGTAAAAACTGCCATCCACCCCAATTCTGTTCCTGTTTCATCTTCTTTTGAAAGCTTTATTTCTGCCGTTCCTGTTTTTCCAGCCAAAGTGTAATCCTCTCTATGTAAACCATATCCCGTTGCTGTTGGTTCACTAATAACTTTCTTCATTGTCTCTAAAACAGTATGAATACTTTCTTTTTGAATAACTTCCGGCATCCATATATTGGGATTATAATTTGGGTTATATAGTAACGTCGGTTCAATTATATTTCCATCATTACTAAATGCGGAATAAATAGAAGCTAGATGCAATGGATTTATTAAGATTTGACCTTGTCCATATCCACTATCTGCCAATTGAATTTCTGACTTTATTCCTTCTGTATTTGAATACTGTGATATTGACATTTTAATATCAAATGGTATTTCTTTGTTAAACCCCAATTTTTCTAAAAAGCTAGTTAAATTATTTTCCCCCAGTTTAAGTGCTACTTTTGCAAAATATATATTATCAGAATATATCATTGCATTTTCCAGTGTTGCAGGTTCAGTCTCATGTAATGTGGTCACATAATAATCCCCCCATGACGAGTCTTTTTGCCAGCTTAAACCTTCGTTTCCATAATCTTCTACAGGATCAAGAATACCTGTGTCTAACCCTATCACTGCAGTAACAGGTTTAAATGTTGATCCGGGACACCATACCTGTCTGAATCGATTGTACAAAGGTTGCCTTTCATCTTCATTTAAGCTTTTCCATAATTTATCTGACATTCCCATTACAAAATCATTTGAGTTAAAAGAAGGAGTACTGACCAGTGCCAAAACTTCTCCTGTATATTGGTTCATAGCAACAGAACAACTCTTATCATCCTTAAACTGTTCATACAAGACTTTTTGCAATTCTGCATCAATTGTTAATTGAATATCCTCTCCGTTTTGAACCGGTTTATCTACAATAATATCTTTTCTGTTTCCAAATTCATCTTCGATATATATCATGCAACCATTTTGACCTTTTAATTTATCTTCATATAAACTTTCTATACCACTTCTCCCTATAACACTATTGGAATCATAACCTTTCCCTTTATTCTCTTCCAAATCTTCCGCTGTAACTTTTTGAATATATCCAACCAAATGTGACGCTGCTTCTTTTAAAGGATAGTCTCTAACTTCGATATCGTTAATCATAACACCTGGAATTGATAGTAATTCCTCTTGATTTTCCTTTAATTTTACAAGATTTTCATCCGGATTAATTTTCATTAATTCCAATTCACTAACTTTAGGAATTGTTTTTATAGGAACAAATGAATCATCTTTTACCCACTCTGCAGACAATTTGTTCTTTATCACATCAATATCCACTTCAAGCAACTCCGCAAGTTTAATTATTGTGTTTTCTTTATCCTGAATTTTACCCGGCACTAGCCCAACTGATGATGCAACCCCTTTTCCAGCTAACACTTTTCCATTCCGATCTAAAATTTGTCCTCGCTCTGCTTCTACAGTATCTATTCGTACTTTATCTGTAGACTCTAATTGCGGAAAAATAATACTATCTTTCCAAACAAGTTTATATTCAAATTTTTCTTTTATAAAGTTTACTTCATTTTGAAATTTCACTTCACCTGCAAGAGTATTAAATGATGTAAGATATGAAATCTCTTTACCATTGGATTTCTCATTTAAAATTTTAATGCTTAAATCCTTCGTTTCTAATCCTTCATATATGTTTTTATTTCTCTTTACAAATTCTTCCATAGAAATATTCGATGAATGTTCTTTAGAAATCATTTTATACATTTTTTCATATTCATGTTTATTGATATAATTCATATATTCGGTTAGCAATTGTTCAGTAGTGTTCTTATGTGTCTGTTTCGTAATAAAAAAAATCAAGCTCAATACTAAAATTAAAGAAAATATTATTAATATCAATCTACCTGTCCATTCAAATTTTTTTCTTTTCATAATTGTCTCCTGTTTCCATATCTTACGTTTGTAATATATTCTATTATCACTTTTTTGTCAATAGCCTTCTTGACGTTTCTATTTCAATGCTCTATAATTATTACGAAAGTAAGATTAAAGGAGAATAAACATGGATAAATTACCACAAATATCTGAAGCAGAATATGAAATCATGAAAATAATATGGGATGAGTCACCAATAAGCACAAATTCTATTTGTGAAAAAGTTCCATCTATACACAATTGGAGTAATAAAACAGTTCATACGTTATTATCTCGTTTAGTGTCAAAACATGTTATTTCTTATGAACAAAAAGAGCGTATGTATTACTATTTTCCCATTATCTCTAAAAATAAATATTTATCACAAGAGAACCATAATTTTTTATCTCGCTTTTATGATGGTGAAATGGCTCCGCTATTATCTTCCTTACTATCCAATGCCCAATTATCTGACAGCGATTTAAAGAATATGTATCATCTTATAGACTCTAAATTGAATGGTGGTGATGAAACCTAATGTTCTCGATTCACTTTTTATTATGTAATCTCACTATCAGTATCTTATTGGGGATAATTCTATTACTCAAAAAACTATTAAAAAATTATATTACAACTAATAGTCGGTATTATTTGTGGTACATTTTTGTATGTGCGCTTATTATTCCTTTCATACCATTCAAAAATATCGGACCACATCAATTATTAATAAAGTTACAACACTTTTTCCAACAAGATACGGGTAAAATAGTAAATATTTCTACAAAACAACTTGATGATATAAATTTATCTGTTCAATTAGGTACTTCTGATTTTGCGTCTGCTCAAGATAATTTTAATTTGTATGATCTTGATAAATACTTATTTGCAATATGGATAATCGGGTGTTTGTTTACACTAGTATATTTTATATATAATATTGTTAAAATTCATTTAATCCAAAAAAGAGCTTTTTTAATAACTTCTGAAAATGAACCAGAACTATACCAACAATACATTTCGTGTCATGAAAAGTTAAAAATAAGACGACATGTCGCTTTATACGCTTCATGTAATATTTCAAGCCCTGTTTCTTACGGTCTTCTATATCCTAAGGTAATTATTCCTCAAGATATAGATATATTACTGTCTGAACAGGATGTATATTATATCTTTTTACATGAATTACAGCATTATAAACACAAGGATGCTGCATTAAATTATATAAGTTGCATTTTACAGATCATATATTGGTTTAACCCATTCATTTGGTACGGATTTCATATATTACAAAAAGATCGGGAAATTGCATGCGACAACTCAGTAATTAACATCATAGGGAAAAACAACTGTATAGATTATGGCTATACATTAATAAGATATGCTGAAAAAATGCAACACAATGCTTTTCTCTCTCCACTCTCTCGTTTAGGTGGAGAAAAAAAGGTCATTATAGATAGAATAAAAGAAATAGCAAATTACCAAAAAATTTCTAAAAAGCATAAGAGAAACAGCATAGTAATCTTAGTGTTCGCTTGTGTTCTAGTATACTGCATTAGTCCTTTATTAACTGTTTATGCATCACGAGACTCATCTTATAATTTGACTTCCCAAAATATAGATGACATAGACCTATCTTCTTATTTCGGTAAAACAAGTGGTAGCTTTGTAATATATGATATGACAAATGATAGATACAAAATATATAATAAAGATTTAAGCACCAAACGAGTTTCTCCGGATTCCACTTATAAAATTTATAGTGGTTTATTTGCATTAGAGGAAGGTGTAATCAATTATAATTCTTCTAATCAGCACTGGGACGGAACAAACTATTATTTTGATTCATGGAACAAAGACCAAACCCTTACTTCAGCTTTACGTAATTCTGTTAATTGGTATTTTCAAAATCTTGATACACAAATAGGATACCAAACACTTTATTCTTATTATGACAAAATTTCATATGGGAATTGCGATTTATCAGCTGGTATTGAAGATTATTGGTCCGAATCTTCCTTAAAGATTTCACCGGTAGAACAGGTAATCCTATTATCTGAACTTCTGGAAAATAAATGGGAGTTTGAGGAAAAAAATATTCAAGCAATAAAAGATGCCTTATTTATTTCTGATACATCCATTGGAAAATTATATGGAAAGACAGGTACCGGGTCATTGAATGGACAAAATACAAACGGTTGGTTTATTGGCTTCATTGAACACGGTGAAAATACTTATTGTTTTGCTACCAACCTTCAGAATTCCGAAAATGCCACCGGCAGTACTGCTTCAGAAATAACTATAGAAATATTAAATTCTTTATTCTCTTAAAAAGAAAAACACCTTATTACCGAAAGCTACGGAGGTTGATGCCTATTAACACTAGTGTATATCAAGATAATCAATGTTTAAAAGTGTTAGCTTATATAGTTACTGTAGGATTATGAAACATTTATAGAATAACTAATTTTTAGAATAGGCAGAAATAATGTGATAAAACAAGGCTTTTTATCTATTAATTAGTGTCTGCTGATTAAGCAGCTATCTGTAACTTCCAACTCTTATATCTGTTCCGGTCATACCAGAATCGGAACA
>PPYF01304603.1_pt1 | contig 20900 bp, 20 predicted proteins | sample 1559871 | NCBI WGS metagenome assembly PPYF01 (sample SAMN08240021, study PRJNA423297) | Human gut metagenome, whole genome shotgun sequencing project.
CACGATACCGAGGGCTTGAAAAGCAGCAAGCCAAATTCAATATCATGTTTGCACTGGCAAATCTGATTCTGGCTGACAGGCCCTGTCTGGCAGCTTGAGTAAGTGCGCCTTTGCGGGCAAAAATTCAGAGGTTATCCACAGTTTTTATTCGGCGCCTATTGTATAATGCGGATTGTGGCATTTGTGCGGTGTTGCCTTAATAAGAATGCCGCTTCTGCCGGAAGTAAACTCCATGCTGTTGTAACTGATTCTGTTGGTCGGCCTCATGACGCAGCAGATATTGAAATCACGAGAAACGGCAACGTCGTGAGACAAGTCCAGGCTAAATTCAGCGATTCCCAAAAAGCTGCTGCGGACTCCGTGACGATGCATCGCAAGGATAAGTACGCCGGTATGCAGAGACTTATCCGAAAGGAAGAAAACTATACCGACACGCGAACCGGTGAAAAGACATCACTGCTAAAACGCGCCAAGGGATTAGCTGAGGAACGAGCAAACAAAGAAGGAACCCTCTACCAGAAACAATATCGTGATGTGGCTGACAACCTAACAGATGAACTCAATCATGGCGGTGTATCCTCCGGTGGAACAATAGTAGAGGAAGTGCGCCGTGCCTATGATAACCCAGACAACTATGCAAAATCCTTCGAGCGCAAGCAGGTCGCTACTGAAATGAAAACAACAGCAACCAATGCGGCCGCAGCGAGTATGGTAACCAGTGGCGTTGTATCTGGTGTTACCAATATGTTCTCTGTGTTCTCAGATGAGAAGACCCTTGCGCAAGCATTTGAAGATGTCAGCGGGGATGTTGCAAAAAGTGGTATTCGCGGCGGCGCAGTTGGAGGACTAAGTACTGTAATCCGCTATGAAGGAATAAAAAAAGGCAGTGCTCTACTCTCTGATTCAATGTCCGCAACGGTAATGGCGGGCGGAGTGATTGATGCTCCGACCGCCCTTGTCCTGCGCCGGATCTCACGGTTCATCCGCTCGATTACATTGTTGGTTCGGATCTTCACCCAATGCTCGGAGGGAAAGTCACAGTAGGTCAGCGTTTCCTCGATACCCGCCTCAACCTTCTTCGCTGCCTCAGGCAGTTTCATGGCTTTCAGTTCAGAAACCACTGCGGTAGCCTTTTCACGGGATGCCTTCTTGCTCTCCTGTGCGTGGATAGCTTTCAGCATTTTCGCCACATTTTTGACCTTGGATTTGGGCACAACGGAGAATATATTTCGGTAAAAATGCACCACACAGCGCTGGTACTTGGCTTCGGGAAACACCTCTCCCACAGCCTCCAGCATCCCCAGGCACTTGTCTCCAACAATGAGCTTAACCCCTTCAAGGCCCCGTCCACGGAGCCACTGGAAGAAGCTGACCCAGCTGGCCTTGTCCTCTTTCATGCCTTCGGCAGCACCTAAAACTTCACGATAGCCCTCTTCATTGACGGCAATTGCCACCAAAACGGCCACACTTTCGTATTCGCCGCCCCAGTTTCGCTTGAGGTAGATGCCGTCTACATACACATAAGGGTACTTGCCGCCTTGCAGAGGACGGTTGCGCCAAGCCTCGATGTTGACATAGGCTTTCTTATTCAGCTCACTGATGGTGGAGGCGGACACCTTGCTGCCCCATAAAGCCTCCGTGATGTCCTCTACACGGCGCACGGATACACCTGCCAGATACATCTCGATGAGGGCTTCTTCCACGCTGCTCTCCCGGCGGCGATAGCGCTCGATGATGGCAGTCTCGAAAGAGATGCCCTTGAGACGAGGCACATGGAGTGTTACATCACCGGAAGTGGTGGTAAGATTTCGGTCATAATGACCGCTGCGGTAGCCCTGGCGAGCCTCGCTGCACTCGTAGCGGGCAGCCTGGGTGAGTTTTTCCGCTTCGGCTTCCAGCAGCTCGTTGAGCGTCTCCTCCACGCTGCCACGGACCAACTCTTTAATCTGGCCCTTGATTATTTCCTCGTTGAATTGTACAATGTTGTTGGACATGGTTTGCTGTCTCCTTTCAGAATGTGTGTGGTAACTTCATTCTACCAGAGACCGGCAAGCCGTGTCTACTTTTTTATGCTCTTTTCAATTTGCGCAATTTATTATACCTTATCTGCGCATAACTCTTGACACTACCCCTGACGGGACCCCCTTCTGTTTATCACAAAAGAAATTTTTGACGAAGATATGGTGAAAACGATATCGAAAGAATAAAAATGCACCGACATGCTGTTCTGGCATGCCGGTGCATTTTATTCAGGGCAGTTGTTTTTATGCTGTTTGGAATTCTCTGCGTATTCTGAGGTATTTTAGAAATTCAAGTTAAGAAGATGATAGCCATTTGAGGCGAATTTGATAAAATCATATAGGTTAGGTGTTTCCCCCAACTAGTATCAAACCGTCATGCGCGAAAAGCAGGGATCCGTTCTCGATATAGAGACATCATCTTCTTATTCCAATCATCTGTCCCATGAAGATTAGCGCTCTTGAAGATAGGAAGTTCCTTTTTGTCTTGCATAAAACGATTATATACCTTTAGTATTAATCTTTGTCCAAGAAACAGGCTGGAAAAAGTAGAAGCTCCTCCTGTAACTCCATCTTGGTCAGTTAATCTGAAAAGTCCATCTCCGTAGGGAACACAGTTGTCTAACACAATATCGCACACTTCATATAGCTTTTTGTTATCCGGATGCCTTGATGTTAACTTGCGGGAACTTTCTACTGAAGTAATTCCAATAGTATGTAGCCCCAAATGTTTTGCAAAAAGCACAGCCTCTATAGGAGTGGGATTAATACCGGAATTGGAACAAACTAGCAAACAGTCTTGGGCACGCAGCTGAAACTTCGATAATATTCGCATTGCATTGCCGGAAGTTCGTTCAAAGATAGTACTGGCGTTGGCACCATTATATATCATCATTTCATCAGTAAGAATTGGGCTTACCGGAACCAGTCCACCACAACGATAGAATAATTCATCAGCAATCATATGCGAGTGCCCAGTAGCAAAAACATGCAGGATCCCTTGTTGGCACAAGGATTGGTAGATAAGCTCACTGGCAGAAGCAAGCGACTGACGATTGGCTTGTTCAACGGACAAAAGTAATCTATTCAATCGGTAAACATAATCAGAATCATCGATGAAGTTATCCACAATAGGCCCCCCATATCCAAATGTGCAAAAAAAGAAATATATGATTGAAAAGCATAGCCGCTCTTTGTAACTTACAAAGAAGAATTAAGGAGTGTTGAGAGCTCTGATAAGGCTTCTTGTTCATCTACACCGCATGCAGATATTTCAACTTTCTCTCCCTGCTTGAGGCCAAGCGACAATAGAAGTATGATGGATTTTGCATTTATTTTTTTCTCCCCGATACGTCCTATTTGGATTTCGGATACATAGTGGTTGGCAGTTGTAGAAAACAGCGAAGCAGGCCTTGCGTGGATTCCGTCACTGTTTTGGATAGTAAGAATTTTTGTCATTGTAAACTACTCCATTTTTACATATTCTTTTATCAGGTCCAACACTGCAGCCTCATTTTCCATCATTAAAGCCTTTTGGCCTAGTTTAGAGATTTCATCGAAGGAGCAACGGCAAAGGACATGCTTAATATTGTCCACTTGGCTGCTTCGGAGAGAAAGGCTGGTTACTCCTAAGCCAATCAACAAAGGTGCGGCTTCGGGTGAAGATGCCATTTCGCCACATACGCATAATGGCCTTTTTGCTTTTTGAAAAGATTTTGCCACATGTGCAATCAATTGAAGAATAGCAGGATGTAATGGGCAGTAGTATTCACTTACCTGAGGGTTTGTCCTGTCTGCAGCAAATGTATATTGCGTTAGGTCATTGCTGCCGATACTGGCAAAGTCAGTTTCTTGCGCAAATAAATCTGCGCAAAGCGCAGCAGCAGGTGTCTCGATCATGACGCCAAGGGGAAGCGCGGAGCGAAAGGGGACATGCTCTCTTTTTAACTCATCTTCTACCTGTTGGATGATTTGTTTACATTGACGCACTTCTTCAATGCAACTTACCATGGGAAGAAGGATTCGGACATCACCATAAATAGCGCTACGCAGAATTGCACGAAGCTGATCTTTAAATATTGCTACATTGTGAAGCGAATAGCGGATACCACGAAGGCCGAGAAATGGGTTTTGTGTGCATTTTAATGAATTGTCAAAGCTGGGCATCTTATCTCCACCCAAGTCATTTGTTCGAATAATAACAGGTTTTCCAGATGCTTTTTGAACGACATGAAGATAGCTTTTATACTGGAAATCTTCACTGGGTAATTGGTCTTTCATAAATAGAAATTCTGTTCGAAACAGACCAATACCATCACACGATAAAAGCTCTTTTGGAAAAGACTGGGCAGATTCAATATTCAAGTAGATGGGAATATATTTTCCATCTTGTGTAATAGCCTTTTGTTCATGATAGGTTATAGAAGGTTTTTTTGGTTGGGTTGGCAGATTTTTTTTCTGAACAAAGATTTTCCTGATTTCTGGAGAAGGATTTTTCCATACGATTCCCTGTGTTCCGTCGACTGCTAATGTTTCACACATCTTCACCTCAGCGAAAGGTATACCGGAGACGGCTGGGATTTCTAAATTGCGGGCAAGAATTGCATGATGGGAAGTATATCCGCCTTGCTCTGTCACGAGGGCAAGAATTTTTGAGGAATCAAGGCCAATTGTATCGGCAGGGGTCAGCATATTGGCTACAACAATATGGGGGGCATCTAATTGGTGAAAAAATGGTGATAGCTTATAGGAAAATGCCTGTGTTAATTTTTTATAGACAGATCGCAAGTCATTAGCGCGTTCCTGAAATAGAGGATCAGATAAGTGTTCCAATACATCTATGTGCTTTTGATAGACTTGTTCAACAGCAAGTTCTGGTATTATGCCATCGGATATCTTTTGATAGATTTCTTCATTTATGGCAGGGTCATTTAAGATGTTGCAGTAGCACTGTACAAGATCTTTTTGTAAAGTAGAGATATCATTTTGAGATGAAGCGTATTCGTTAAAATATTGCAGGGCATTTTCTCGGGCCTTCTCATAACTGGAATAACCAGATACATGATTATCTGTTGCAATAGGTAGAGGTAAAGAAGGTGGAAAACATATTACAGGGCCGCAAGCAACGCCGCTTGAAATGGCAATTCCTTTAATCGACATAGGAAGAGTTCCCCCAATGGTTGCGAAGATTACGTGACATTCGATTCCAAGTATGGCGTATGCCGCGTATGGCTACACTGTATGCGTATAAATTTTCCGGAGGCGGAGAACCAAATGGGTACCCGGCTGTACTGATATGGTGCACATCGGCGCCGATGCGCTTTGCGCTGAGAGCCAAGCGTCGTATGGTTTCGATATCAGAGCCTTCCTGAGAGGTGGTGATGGAGGATAAAACGATTCCTCCTTCTTCATGCGCTGCATAAGCAAAAGCTTGAGCAGCATCTTCCGTTAAACCAGGAACGGTTCCAGGAACAGGGATGATTACACCATCCGCCCCGGCTTGGATGTATTGTTTGGCAATTGAAGGAGAAAAATCTTCCACACAGCCGGAATGATGCATCTTTCCGGCAAAAAGAACCATGTCCGTTCCTTCGCGGAAGGAAGAGATGGACATAAAAATATCTTTATGAGAAATGCATCCCCGATTAGGGTTGGCGGTTAAAACGGCAAAATTGGCACCGCTTGCTTCTGCGGCAATGCCATTTTGCCTGTTTGCACGCATTTTATCAGGAACAACAGAGATATTTGGTTCAAGTATCGGGGCACAGGGACGCCCAAGAAAGCGCGCTAACCCGCCAAATCCCTCGGGGACAGGTGAAAGATCATCAATGCCTGGAATAACAGGACCAGGCAAAGAAGGGGTCGCATTGTTGACAATGATCAAATCTGCTCCGAATGCCGCGCTATATTCAGCGCCGTTGGCATGTCTATCATATCCATATGGCGCTGAACTGGATATACCTTCCACCTCGGCAATTAGAGTCCTTCCTTCCGAAGAGAGAATGGCCTCTATAAGGGCTTTGCCTCGCAACCGAGCAAATTCTTGCCCATACAGCTCTAATATGCGCATTTTATATCTCCTCCAAAAGCTATAACCAGCCTTGCTTTTTTAATCCAGCAACTAATTGTTGCTTCAAAGGATCGCTGTCAACAAAGTTTTCTGCCGTGATAACGATAGGTACTTGTTGAGAAAAAGGTTGTGTATGCATTTCTTGCCCAACTACAACATCTACCTGGTCAATAATTCCCTTAGCCGCAGTAAAGTCTGTGTGTTGGATTTCAAAATTCAAATCTAAATTCAAATCAGAAATAACATCATCCATTAGCATCTTCAGCATCATGCTACTTCCAACGCCCCACCCGCAAACGCACAAAATACGGATGGTTTTTTCATCTGGCTGTCTCATGGAAACCCTCCTTTTCTGCGGGCACGGCTAAATGCCGCGCCCGCTGGGAAAATATCTATCATTTCTCTGCATTTTGTGTACAATTATCCATAGCCTTTTTTTGTTTCTTTTTGTAAAAAGCGATATAAGCAAGGCCCAGAAGGAAGAAAAGAGAAACGATGGCCCAAACGCCATATTCGCCGAGAAAAGTAAACGGCTTCGCCAACAAATTCAAAAGTACAGCAACAACAAAATAGTCTTCATTTGCAATCCAAACGATTTGCGGAGCCGTGGAGGCAAGAAGTGGCCATGTGATGGCCATGCCGATTGCCATAAAAGCGCCATCGATTGCACCGCCAATCACTGCTCCTTTTACTCCGCCCCAAATGCCTCCGGCGATGCCGCAAGCAGCGCCACCAAAAAACAGAACAGACGGAGGAATGGTAAACCATCCAACAGCAGCCATCAAAATCATAAGAACAAGGTATACGACTGTGGCAGAAATGAAACCAATTTGTACTGCTGTGGGAGCATAAGGATAAATAGCAGGGCAATCCAGGCCGGGTTTCGCCCCAGGAATGACTTTCATACTAATCCCTTTAAAAGCGGGAACGATTTCTGCCAAAAAAGTACGGACGCCAAACAGCAGGATAGCAAGGCCGGCAGCAAAACGTAATCCTACAATAATGGCCCACACCCAAGGGGAAATGCTGGCATCATAATTAGCAGCCTGTTGTGCGACGATTTCTTTGTCTGCAAAAATAATAGAAATGAGCATGACAAGGCCTACCAGGATGGCACTGGATACATTGATGTCCTTGAAGAAGTCCAGACGTTTAGGAAGCTTGATGTCTTCTGTGCTTTTTTGATGTTTTTTCCCCAACAACATGCCGACTTTCATAGACAGATAAGTACCAGCAGCAGTTGTGTGTGCATAACCAAAATCGGTTTTACCTGTTAGTTTTTTGATCATAGGTTCCATAAGAAGCGGCTGAACGGTCATATATATGGCCATAATAACGGAACTGGAACAGATGAGGGTAAAAGAGTTGGCCATGGGGAAAAGGGCCATAATGGCAGCGCATACCAGGACTGAAAGCCAGAAGATTAGATGCGCAGTGAGATATACATACTTGGTATTGAAAATACGCACAAGAATAACATGCAGGATAAAACTGAATGCCACTACCAGCGCAATGTCGCCGCCGCGGGCTAGGATGAACTGGTTCATATTTCCGGTTGCCTGCGGTGTTTCCATCCCGAAGGCACTTGACATGATATTGGTAAAGTATGAAAGCTCTCCGGTAAAAACGCTAACACCCACATTAAGGATGATAACGCCAATTGCGGCGCGCAGGGCACCAGCGATGGCCTTCTCAATACTTTTCTTTTGGAAAAGAAGGCCAATCAGTGCAATGATGGCCATCATGATGGCAAGTTGATTGAACAAGTTGTTGGCAATAAATTGAGCGATATTGATTATGGCTTCCATAAGCAATTGTTCCTCCTTTCATAAAATGCCTACTATCGCTTTATGTTTTTAATAATTTCTAAAACGACCTCCTTTCGTAAAATGCCTACTATCGCTTTATGTTTTTAATAATTTCCAGAACGACCTCCTTTTGATTGGTGTTTCGGATCACATCGATGGCTTTTGTATCTATCAGCAGCTGCATAAGATCTTTCAAAATATCGGTATGGCTATATCGGTCTATCGCACCGAATAATAGTATGATATCTACAAACTTTCCCGAAACAACCTCCACAGGACGGGCAAGAGTTGTAAAACTCATGCATAGCCGGTTTACACCAGATTCCGGGCGCGCATGTGGCATGGCCACCATGGGGGCGATCACGATGTATCCACCCATTGCCTGAGAAGTTTCAAATGCTGCCGTGACATATTCCTCGGTAATATCACCATGACGCAGCAATGGCATAGCACTTTTTTGCAATGCATCTTTCCAATCAGAAGCATCAATTTTTAATTGGAGGGTCTCTTTTGTGATTAAATCTTTTAACATGAAAAAACCTCTTTTTTGTTTTTTTTCAAATTCGGATAAAAGGCCATCTTGCGGGGATGCAACATAGGTTTGATGAACAAAGGAAGAGGCACTGTCTTCTGTATGCTGCTTCAAAGATGTGGGATTTTGTGAAAGTGGAATATCTAGAAGCAACTGCTGGATATTCATTTGGTCTTCCTGCGAAAGAAATACATGTACAGTCACCTGTGGAATAAGGGTGGGAGTAAGTTGCAGTGTAGATAAAATAAAATCTGGTCGCCTGAGCGAAATCGCTTCATCTAACTTACAAAAAGCGACAACATCAATGATTTGTATCATAGGAAAAACATTTTTTATGCGAGAAGCAAGCAGCATAGAAGACCCCATTCCGGAGCTACATACAATCAAGGCGCGAAAAATTCGTGGTAAAGGTTCATGGGATCGTTCAAAAGCGGCTGCAAAATGTAGTGCAATATAACCAATCTCTTCATCGGAGATTGCCTTTCCGCAATATGTTTCCAAAAGAGTACATGCGAATTTAGTCATGTGGAAGATATCGGGATAAGATTGCTTCAATTCATCAAGATGAGAATTTCGGATGCTTAACCCGTATCTGATTCGGAAAAGCGCAGGACGTAAATGATTGATTAATCCCTCAAGGAGGATCTCGTCGTAAATGAAGCGATTTAAAAGCAGAGTTTGCATTTTTTGAATTAGGTTCAGAGCAAGAAGTTGAACTACAGGAAGGCCGACATTATAAGACGAGGTATAATCAGTGGCCCGTCCGCCCAGAAGATACATTGCCACAAAGGCAATTTCATCCTGTGGAATGAAAAAGTCATATCTGGATTTGAAAAGGTTCATCATTTTACAGGCAATACTATACTCTTGTGTATAAATAATGTTTTCCTGTTCAGCAGGGCCTAATTTGATCCAATGACGATTTAATATGCGTTGTACGGTGAGGGCCAGATACAAGCGAAAATCCATAAACGCCTTATCTTTAAGATTGATATGTAAACTGGATTCAGCCAGTATAGTGGCCTGTTCGATGACATTCATGTCGATGTCGGGGAAAAGCGTTTTTTGTATTAATGATTCCCAGTATGCATCATAGGAAAACTCTTCTGATGAAGTATCGTTAGGGCTTGGAACAGTTAGCGAGATAGCAAGTTCACGAAGATTACGTTCCTCTGCACTTAGTCGAATGCCGCGCCTTGTACGGCTGTCAAGCACAATTTCAAATGCGGGCAGCAGGCTTCGGATTTTATCTAAATCTGTCAGAACAGTAGCGCGGCTTACCAATAGCTGTTGTGAAAGATAGTCCATTGTGACAAATCCATCATGACTTAAGAGCCTCAAAAGAAGGAAGAGCTGTCTTTGATGAGGTGAAAGAATGATTTGATAAGTTGTATTACGTAAAAGTTCAAGCAACCGTTCCTCCTGTGATGCCTCCAAGTGATAAGAGATGCTGGAACCAGTCGGCCGCTCTAATGCAGGAAATGAATAATCAGCCAAAAAATCCGAAATTCGGTTTAGGTCGTATTGTATGCTGCGCACAGAAACATCGAAGTGGTGAGCAAAGGCAGATATTTTATAGACTTTGCCCGTATAAATCAATTTCTGCAAGATATACAAAGAACGTTCTGTTAGCATATTGCACCTCAGTGATAAATCAGGCAGAAATCCATCTGCCTACAGTATATAACAGGTAAATTAAAAAAAAAAGATTAACATTTTTCGCAAAACATATGAAAAATTCCCAATAAATAAAAATCTATAGATATGTTATGTGGATGTTGGACATAAAAAGTATTTCTAAAATCGATGAAACAAGGCATCCTCAAACTCACTTCCCTGTTTGCAGATGCCTTGCTTTATCAGCTGGGTTTCCGAAGGTGGCGGTGCTGCCTTGGCGGGTGGTATCCATAGATCCTCTGGATTGCATTGTAAAATTTCCGCTATCACTTTTGCGGCGTACACATGCGTTCGCGTAGTATCCAGCTCTGCCAACTTTGAGATGCATCCATGCCGCCCCTCAGCTTATCGCAGCTTGCCCAGAGGGAACTGTAGAGTTCATTTTTCTTTATTGCCATGTTCTATTCCACACTCTTTTATAAATAATTGCAGTCCATGTCAGCATCAAAGCTGTGCATCACTCCACCAGCACTCTCAGCACAGCTATAATCTGACCATACTCGATACCCGCGGCGTAAGCGAACTGTTTTCGGTATTTTTCCCATATGGCTTTTAACTCTGGGCTTTCCTCGATATTTCGCAAGATGGCGGGGACATCCGCAATCTGCTGCGTCGTTCCGCGATGATTTGCGGTTGCCCTCAGTGCGTCTGTAAACACCGCCTCATCGAATTTCTGGGTCGTCGCCAGTATATAGGCATCGTAAAAATCTCTTGGGCGGGTGTTGAACACACCGCGGCGCAGGACCGTTTCCACCTTTTCTGCCATGACGGTTTCGATGTTGTATGCCCACAGCTCGTAGGATTTTTCTTCATCAAAGATTTCGGAGAAATTGTACGGCACCGCATGGGGTGTAATTGCGTCACCGGTGGATACATCAATACTCAGCGGTGTCAGGAGCGTGTCAAATCTGGCGTTCAGCATCACCCGATAGCCGCCGTAAATATCATCTTCCCGGATGGGAGAGATGGTGCCAATCTCAAACGTCACGCCATCGTCAAACGCAATGCCGCACACTTCTTCCAGAGCGGCGCGAATCGCTTCTGGTGTCAGGGGCAGGTTTTTTAGCGTAGTGTCCAGATCCATGGTAGCGCGGTTATCCAGGCCAACAATTGAGGCCACCAGCATACCGCCCTTCAGCACAAACTTCTCCTTGTACCGGGACGCCGAGAGACGGATGAGCAATCGCTCAAACATATAGTTCTGCAAAACCACCTGCGCCGGTATATTTTTCTGTTTTGCGATATTGCGGATCTTCGCTTTCAGGCTCATTGCATTGCTCACAGAAGTACCTCCAAATACTGACGCAGAACATTGGACACCCGCAGCTTTTTTGCGTATATGTTCAGCTTGTTCAAATCTTTCCTTGGACTGGCCGCGTACAGTTTCAGCGCCGCAAGAAATGTCTCCGTCCCCATTTTATTGCGGCTGCGGACACAATCGCAGATTGTTCGTTCCAGATCGTATGCAGGGACGCTATTTCCGGCAGGGGTTTTCAGAACCGTTTTCCCAAGGGTAAACAGCTCCGGTTTGATGTAGTACACCTTGCATTCTGACTTAATTGCAGCGGAAGGGATGCAGCCGGACGGCGCGGTTACCGTGTGTTCAAAGGGTGTCCGGTCGGAAATGCCATGCAGATACAAAGCCGTTTCGTGGGAGAAAATAATATTCTCAGAGCGTTTGCTGATAGACAGCAGCTCATCCGGCAGACCGTCCGGAAGAATGTACTGCCCTTTTACAATACGCTGAATCCGATCTTCTTTGCAGAGCTTGTAGAGCATCGCTTTTGAGATCCCATACTGCGCCGCAACCTTCGTTTGAATGATCCCTCCATGCTCCCTTGCAATGGCTGCGAGTTCCATCATGTAGTCCATTTCCTCACCTCACTTACAGCAATCTGATAATACTATAGCCAGGATTATGATAAAAGTCAACCATGCGTTGATCCTGTCTTATAATTCTTCATATATTATTATGACCATAGTCAATACATAGTGTCTGACGTGATTTCCTATAGAACTTTTTGCCATTTCATTTATTCGAGCGGGTGAAGTACTATCAGCATACAAATCGTTCCTTCTATTATTCACTCCGATGCAATACTCAGATAATCTCTGGTATGCAAATAACGATTGATTCCTCGGTAGCAATTCCCAATTGCGCAGCTGATGCCCGAAGGGCAGAGTTGCTCAGAACATTATGTTCACCGGGGATTGGGGCAGGGCCTCAACGAGCAGAAACCAGGCATTCCCGATAGAGTGGAAATGCCTGGTTTTGTGCCTTTGTATATACGAAGGCATTGCTTGCGACTTTTGTCGCAGCGAGGTTTATGGTCACTATTGCAGCTTAGATAAGAGCCTCTTTACAAACCTATTTTCAAGCTGTAAGGGGCTAAACGAATATTAGCAAGCAATGCATCTGTAATACAGATGCGCAAAATCCCCCCGTCCCCCTTCTACGGAACGAGTGGGTTTCTGCTTGCTGAGGCTCCGCCCCAGGCCCCGACAATCGCAGTCTATCCGTCTGCGGCTGCGCGATTTTCATCGCTTGTTATTTTGCATGAGCAATATTTATTTTCGAAAATATTTTTGAATTAGATGTTGACATTGCGTTTTCTATGTGTTATACTCCTGATATACGAACAAACCTTCTTAATCAACTTGCGATAACAACTTCATATTTTTGTTGACACGTTTTGCATATAGTTCAACCGCCGGACACGCTGGATCGATTCCAGTATAGAAGCCGGATAAGAGCCTGCATCCACCAGCTTTGCTGGTGAGAACGAGGACCATCGAGAGGACATGGCAAACAGCTTTCACGCTGTTGCCATGTCCTTTTTTTGCGTCCTTTGGGAGTTTGTTCACCTGCATCTTGAAAAGTGAATACACGGGGATACCTGGTAAATGGGTATCCTGTGACAAATTCAACTGAAGGAGGGAAACATGAGTTACTATCCAGCGTTGAAACAAAGATTGACCTGCCGGGAGGTGGCTCCCCGCTATGGCTTAAAAGTGAATGCCTCCGGGATGGCGTTATGTCCCTTCCACGATGAGCACTCGCCCAGCCTGAAGCTCAGCCGGGGCTTTCACTGTTTCGGCTGCGGCGCGCAGGGAGACGTTATCACATTTGTGTCCCGGCTCTTTGGAATTCCACCGGGGGAGGCGGCACAAAAGCTGTCCGCAGATTTTTGGATTCCTGCGGGCAACCACTCCCGAGGCCCACCGGCTGCCCGGACAGAAGTGGAAACATGGGTTTCCTACGCGAAGGAAATTCTTCACGGCTACTACGATTTACTGATTGACTGGAAGCGAAGGTATTGCCCAAAGGCATCGGATGCAGAATGGCACCCGTTGTTTATCGAAGCACTTCAAAGGCAGGCCGACATCCGCCAGTTGATTTTTGAATTGGAGTTCGGAACTACGGAAGAAGTGAAAACCGTTTACGAGCATTACAGAGAGGTGGTAAAGAAGATTGGTAAACGAATCCATGGCAATGACACGACAGGAGATACTTCTGAATCTCAAGAAGAACGGCAAAGACAATGTCCTGCAAACCATTGACAACTGCATTTTTGTTCTGGAGCATGACGAGAATTTGAGGGGAACCATTCGATTCAACGTGCTGACCGAGCGGGACTGCATCGTGGGCGATGTTGGCTGGGAGCGGACAGGCAGTGCCATCACGGAACGGGACATGAGTTATCTCAAACTGTATTTCGAACGGCACTACCACCTGAACCACGAGAAGGCGCTGCGGGATGCCATCCGCATTGTTGCCAATGAAAACCGCTTCCATCCCATTCAGGAATATCTTCAAGCGCTCCGCTGGGACGGGCAGCTCCGCATTCCACACGCCTTGCACAGATTCCTGGGGGCAGAAGAATGCCAGTTCAACACCGAGTGCCTGAAAATTTTCATGCTGGGTGCCATCAGCCGGGTGTTCCACCCCGGCATCAAATTTGAACTGATGCTGTGTCTGGTGGGCAGTCAGGGGGCGGGCAAGTCCAGCTTCTTCCGCCTGCTGGCTGTGCGGGATGAATGGTTCTCCGATGATCTGAAAAAGATCGATGATGACAATGTATACCGAAAAATGCAGGGACACTGGATCATCGAAATGTCGGAGATGCTGGCCACTGCCAGTGCGAAAAGTATTGAGGAGATCCGCAGCTTCATCAGCCGCCAGAAGGAAACCTATAAGGTGCCCTACGACATCCACCCGGAGGATCGGCCGAGGCAGTGCGTATTTGCTGGCACTTCCAATTCGCTGGATTTCCTGCCGTTGGACAGAGCGGGCAACCGTCGTTTCCTGCCGGTCATGGCAGAGCCGGATAAGGCGGAGGTACACATTCTGGAAAACGAAACAGTGTCCCGCGCCTACATCGACCAGATGTGGGCAGAGGCCATGACCATTTACCGCAGCGGGGATTTCCGGCTGTCTCTGCCGAGAGAGTTGGAGGAGGAAGCCCGGAACCGCCAAAAGGCATTCATGCCCGAGGACACTACGAGCGGGCGTATCCAGTGCTTTCTGGATTCCTTTGGAAGTGATGATGTATGTTCCCGGCAGATTTTTGAATTGGGTCTGGGACGCATGGGCGAGCCAAAGCAATGGGATATCCGGGAGATCAACGACATTATGAACCACACCATCGAGGGCTGGGAGCCGGGTACAACAAAACGGATTCCCGGATACGGTATCCAGCGCACTTGGCACAGAAAGGCTGGGGTAGGAGTGGAGCAGCTGGAACTGCCGGAGGGCTGGTAAACAGTCATCCTCTATCCCAGTAAACAGCCGGTAAACAAGCCGGTCAACGTATTTTCAAAACCGTCAAATGCCGAAAGAAGGGATACGCCTTAAATTTACTTTGGATTCCTTACTCTTTTCCTTTTGAAGGGAAGATGTAAACAGAGAATTGCAAAACAAAAAATGAGGGTGGAAAAGGTCAATGCCAACCGTACAGAGGTTTTCTTGCGTCCGTTTACACCAGCCCGTCAACGGACAGAACCGTCATATCAGCCAAAGGGAAAACAAAGGGTTTGGACAACAGCGAAAATGTTTTCTCTTTCCTGTGAGAAATGCGCCAACAAGCGATGAAGCAAAGAGTGAATGCGATTCGCAGTATGGGAAAGAACTGCACCGGCTGACGAATTGGTTCGTAAATCGCTGCATTCGCCGGGTCAACCTGTGACCCGGACATGGCGAATAAGAAAATGGAGAGATTTTCAGGGCCAAAGGAAATTTACTGGACAGCAGAGTCACCGCATAGAAAACAGAATTTGATTCAGGAGGAAACGAACGTGAAAAAGGAAAGAAAAATCAATAGGGTCCGCTGCGACATTCAGTCCCACATCATTGCTGCGGGTTACACCCAGAAGGAAGCTGTGGAAGCCTGTTCCGCCGAGTATGGATGGAGTGACAGCGATTCCAATTTTTCTGCCAAGCTGAGCGACCAAACCCTGCGCTACCGGGAAGCGTTGGAGCTTGCTGATGTACTGGGCTATGAGATTGTCTGGCAGAAGCGGCGGGAAGATTGACAGAAAATAGGATTCACAAACCAGCGCGCAGGATTCCCTGCTGTAAAAAGGAGCACGCCTATTCGCATAAAAAAAGGAAACTCTGGAAATCATTTGGAGAAAAGGGGGCAGTAACATGGAAATTATTCAGGATGATGCGAAGAAGCTGGTACAGGTGTGGCTGAGCCGGAAGGAGAGTGGGGACGAGGCTCTGCAAAGCCGGCTGAAGCCCATGTATGCCCAGTGGAAGCAGCAGAAATATATGGTGGCGGTATTTCACTCCGGGCAGGAGGATTTGAAGGAGAACACCATGGCCCTGCTGGCGTATAACAAACGGCGCAGTGCGGAACTGGCGGTGCAGCGGGAGAAGAAGCGGCGGACGGCAAGCTTGGAACGCTGAATTCTGGGGCGGAGGGAAGAAATTTCCTCTGCCCATTTTTAATTTGTCCTTGCAAAGTACAGGAATATGATGTACAATATTATCTGTAATTACATCATTCAGCAAAAGACCACAATGTACTGCAAATACACTGATACAACGGATACTGGAGGAAAAGAAATGGGAAACGAAATTGCAAATCAGGGAGAAATTCTGCTGTACAATGACGAGGGCGAGAAGCAATATGTTAGTGTGATATTTGCGGAGGAAACCTTCTGGCTAAGTCAGAATGGTATGGCAGAGCTGTTTGACTGTACCCCAGAAAATATCATTCAGCATTTGAAGAACATATACGCCGAAGAAGAATTGTCCCTCAACGCAACTGCTAAGAAATTCTTAGTGGTTCGCAGAGAGGGCAACCGCAATGTGCAGCGCAGCATTGACCACTACAACCTCGATGCCATTATTGCCGTAGGCTACCGTGTGAACTCCAAAAAAGCCACCAGGTTCCGCCAGTGGGCGACGAAAACGCTGAAAGAGTACATTCAGAAGGGCTTTGTTCTCAACGATGAGATGATGAAAAACGGCCGCCCCTTTGGCAGGGATTACTTTGACGAACTTCTGGAACGGATTCGGGAAATTCGTGCCAGTGAGCGGCGGGCCTATCAGAAAATTGCGGATGTGTTTGAGCAGTGCAGCTATGACTACGACAAAAACAGCGAGACAACGAAAGCCTTCTATGCCTTTGTTCAGAACAAGCTGCACTATGCCGTCACCGGCAAGACGGCGGCGGAGCTGATTTCCCAGCGGGCCACTCTGGACAGCCCCACCATGGGTCTGACCACCTGGAAGGGGGCACCGGATGGGAAAATCCTCAAAAGCGACACACTGGTGGCGAAGAATTACCTGAATCAGAAAGAGCTTTCCCGGCTGAATCGTCTGGTGACCATGTTCATCGACTATGCCGAGCTGATGGCCGAGGACGAGCAGCTTATGTCCATGCAGGACTGGCTGAAAGAGACGGACCGTTTTCTGACCAACAACCGCCGCCAGGTATTGGACGGCAAGGGCCACATTTCCCGGGAGGCGGCGGTGAAAAAGGTCAGCAGCATCTACGAAGAATTCCGCAAACGGCAGGATGCAGACTATATTTCCGAATTTGACCGTCAAACCGAAAAATACCTCAAGGGAGAATAACCATGACCGAAACCTTTGACATTGCCGGCTACTGCCGCATCTCCGTAGATGAGGAGCTGGACCGGGACAATGTGTCCATTGAAAACCAAAAAGCCATCATCCGGGACTTTGTGAACCGCCGATTTCCGGGAAGCAGCCTGACCTTTTATGAGGATCGGGACCGTTCCGGCTATACTTTTGAGCAGCGGGAGGGCTACCAGGCCATGCGAAAGGGGCTGATCCGGCATCAGTATGACATTCTGGTGGTGAAGGATTTTTCCCGATTCTCCCGGCGAAATTCCCGGGGGCTGGTGGAATTGGAGGATCTGCGGGATGCAGGCGTTCGCATCATTTCCGTGGGGGACAACATTGACTTTCCCAACGATGACGACTGGCTGAAAATCCAGTTTCAGTTTCTCATCAACGAAATGCCTGTCACCGACACCAGCAAAAAGGTGAAGAACGTTATCCGGCGGCGGCAGGCTGACGGGAAATGGCTGTGTGCCGCCCCCTACGGCTATATCATCAACAGGCAGAAAGAATTTGAAATCGTCCCTACGGAAGCGGAAATCGTGCGGCAGATTTTTGACCTGTACAACAACCAGGGCTGGGGCTACAAGAAAATTGCCAACTACCTGACGGAGCAGGGCATTCCAACTCCCCGGATGTCGGAGCAGATGCGCAAAGAGGCGGCGGGGGAATCCACCAGCCGGAAAACCAAGGCCGCCTGGGCCATCGTCACGGTGCAGGGGATTTTAGACAATGATTTTTATATCGGCACTTTCCGGCAGGCCAAATACACCCGAGCCAAGATCAACGGCAAGGATGTGAAACGGGACGAGGAGGAACACATCGTTATTGAGAATCACCACCAGCCCATCATTGACTACCGCACCTTTGCCACCACCCGTGCCCTCCGGGAGAAGCGTTCCACCGCCAATTACCGGGGCGTAAAGAAATACGACAATGTGTATTCCGGCTTCCTGTTCTGCGGGGACTGCGGCAGCCCCATGTTTGCCATGAGCCGCAGGGATTTGAGCGCCGCCTACACCTGCGGCACCTACCACCGCCGGGGCCGTTCCGGATGCAGCTCCCACCACATCCGGGTGGACAAGCTGGACGAGCTGCTGAAAATCTATGTGCGGCGGGTCATGGAGCATTCCCATGCCATGCTGGAAGAACTGAACGCCGAACTGGCACGGCAGGATTCCGATGTGGTGGAAACCGAGCAATCCGCCGACCATCTGGCGCAAGTCCTGGAGGAGCTGCGGGAGGAACTGAAAGCCACCAAGCGGCAGCGCATCCGGGACACGGTGAAGCACCCGGATCAGGAGGAGCTCCTGGCGGAGACCTATGACGAGCTGGAAGCCGACCTGCAAAAGAAGATCGAGGGGCTGGATCACCAGATCGGTATGCTCTCGGACAAGCGGAACACCATCATTCAGGCGGGGCGTGCCGCCAAAACCGCCATGGAGGTATTCGGGGACATTCTTTCCAAGGAAACGCTGGAACGAAACGATTTAGAACTGCTGATAGAGCGCATCGACGTATTCGAGGATCGGCTGGAGATCCGGCTCCACAGCGATGTGGACACCCTGCTCCACGTCAACCAGGGAGACATTGCCGTAAATTTTAATTCGGGCACGGAAAATAGCGAAAATACACTGATCCAGTCCTCTAAAAACCATGAGGACAAGGTTTTCCGTGTCAATGTTATCAGTGACGGCGACCCGTTGGAGATTTATACGGAGAAGGACGGGGGCGTGATCTTCCGTAAGTATTCCCCTATGGGCGACTTGCAGGAGTTCGCTGCCCAGATGTGTGAGTCCATCGGGTCCGCTACCGGGCATATCGCCGCGGTGACCGACCGGGACAGCATTATCGCCCTTTACGGTATCCCCAAGCGGGAGCTGATGGACAAACCCAATTCGCCGGAATTGGAAAAACTCATGGAACAGCGGAAAAATTACCTCTACAAAAACGGGGACGCCCCCATTCTGGCGGCCGACGGGGAGGAGAAATACCACCTTGGCGCCGCCGCGCCGATTTTGTCTCAGGGCGACCTTATGGGCTGCGTGCTGCTACTTCTGGGGGAAAACGACAGTCCCCTGCAGGAAGCGGATCAGGGGCTGGTCAAGACCGCTGCCGGTTTTTTGGGAAAACAGATGGAGAACTAGCGATGATATCAGCCAGAACGCGGAAAACGTTCTGGCTGCTTTTTGCTGTGCAAAAGCATAGCAAAATAAAAAATGCGGCATATTCCCGCCGCCTAAGGCATAGCGTATGGCAAGGCAAGGAGGGATGGCTATGGCGGATGAGCATATGCCCCACAAGCTCTGTCTGAATGAGCGGCGGCAGCTGACCATGACCGGGGTGACAGAGGTGGTCAGCTTTGACGATACGACGGTGGTGCTGCAGACCTCTCTGGGGACGCTGATCGTGCAAGGAAAGGAATTGCAGCTGAAAACCCTGTCACTGGAGGGCGGGCAGGTGGAGGTGGACGGCAGTGTTTCCGCGCTGGCCTACGAGGAACCGAGGCAGGCAGCCGGCTGGAAGCGCCGTCTGTTCGGATGACCGCCCCCGCGCTGGCAGCACACCGATTCGTGTGCTGCTGCCTGCTGGGGGCAGCGCTGGGGGTGTATTACGAATTCTTACGTCCCCTGCGTCCACGGTATACTCTTGCCGCGGACGCGCTGTTTCTGGCGGGTTGCGTCTGGGTCTGGCTGATTATGAGCTTTCGTGTGTGCAGCGGCGACCTGCGGCTGGGGTATTCCGTCGGGCTGCTGGCGGGGGGGATCGTCTGGGATCTGGCGTTCGGCAGCCTGATCGCACCCATTTTTTCCGGATTCTGGAAATTCGTCAGGGCAATCCTGGGCTTTGCGCTGCTGCCCGCAAAAAAATTTTCCGAATTTGCAAAAATTTTATTTGCATCTGCGAAAAAATGGGTTACAATAAAGTGGAATCATCGTCGGGAAAAACGGCGAAAACGAAGAGGTGAACCCATTGGAACAGAAACGCAGGGGAAAAGTGATTTTCCGGTCAGGCTCGCTGGCACTGAAGATCATCGTGGCAGTGCTTATCGTATTCTCTATGGCGGCGCTGGCAGCTCTGAGGTGGGTACACACCGGCATTCAGGCGCGGACCGGAGAGCTGCGGGACGAGGCCGCCGCTCTGGAACATCAGAACAGCGAGCTGGAGGAAAAAATTGGCGAGCTGGGCTCGGTGAAGAGCGTAGAGGATATCGCAAGAAGTGAGCTGGGGCTGGCTGACCCCAATACCCTTATTCTGGATCTACAGCCGCAGTCTTAACCTTGTGCATCATTAACTGAAAATAGATGGAGGAATCACAGCATACTATGGAGTTAACCGTTGGAGCCATTTTAGAGGGTAAAGTCAAGTCTATCACCAATTTCGGCGCATTCATCTCCCTGCCGGAGGGAAAGACAGGCATGGTACATATTTCCGAGGTCGCCAATGCCTACGTCAGCGATATCCGGCAGCACCTGACCGAGGGCCAGGACGTGAAGGTCATGGTCATTGGTCTGGAAAACGGCAAGGTCAACCTGTCCATCAAGCGTCTGGAACCCAAGCCCCAGCGTGAGAACGGCGGAAATCGGAACGGGAACTACCGCGGCGCGCCCCGTCAGGACGGCGGCTACCGGCGGGAAAATTCCGCCCCGGCGCAGAACCGCCCCCAGCGCGCCCCCATGCAGCCCGCCGCCCCCAAGAC
>PPYF01494503.1_pt1 | contig 20900 bp, 16 predicted proteins | sample 1559871 | NCBI WGS metagenome assembly PPYF01 (sample SAMN08240021, study PRJNA423297) | Human gut metagenome, whole genome shotgun sequencing project.
TTCTCGGCGCAACCGGCCGCACCGGCCGCCTCTTCATCCACAAAGCCCTCGAGGAGGGGCACTCGGTCACCGCCTACGTGCGCAACCCCGATAAGGCACTAACACTTTTTGGGGCGCACCAAAATCTCACTATCGTTCCGGGAGCCCTGGACGATGCCGAACAGCTCGCCACAGCATCCTCCGGGCAAGACGTGATGGTCAGCATCTTGGGCCAGAAAGCCACGGTGCGAGAGTTTCTCTCCTCCACGTTCATGCAGGAGCGCCTGCCCCTCATCATGGAGGCAGTCACGGGCACAGGCGTGAAGCATTGCGTTCTGATGAGCGCCTACGGTGTGGGCGATACGGTACGGACCGTGTCCCTGCCTATGCGCCTGGTGTGCAAGGTCATCATGCGCGGCATTTTTACCGACAAGGTTAAGGCGGACGCCCTGGTTGCCAAATATCAGCCGTATATTTCGCGTGCGCATCCGGGCAGGCTGACCGATAAGCCCGGTAAGGGCGGGGTGAAGGTATTTGACATGGCGAGCGTCAAGCGAACTCCGGGCATCCCCACGATTGCCCGTGAAGACGTTGCTGATGCGCTGCTCACTATCGCCAAGAACCCCCAGAACGCGGGCACAGATTTTTTGGTGACGACTGGGGACGCTACCCTACACTCGCCCCAGAAATAAACCGGTAGGCTTAATGACATGACGACTACGAACACCTTCCCCGCCGCCATTCTCTTCGACCACGACGGAACCCTCGTCGATACTGAACCCGTATGGGCTGCCGCAAAGGTTGCTCTCACCGCAGAATTTGGCGGCACCTGGACCGAACAGGACACCCTCGATTGCCTGGGCCTATCCATGCAGTTCACCCTGGATCGTCTGCGCGAGCGCGGCGTGAACCTGCCGGACGAGGAGATTAACGATCGACTGGTAGCGAAGGTGCGCGAGACGCTGGCACAGCAGCCGGTCGAGTTCCTACCCGGCATTGAGCGCTTCCTCTCGGAGGTTCACGATGCGCAAATTCCGGCCGCCATCGTCACAAACGCAACCACCTCCGTGGCTCGCCGCACCGCGAACGCGGCACCCGAGGGCACGTTCTCGGTGGTTATTGGCAACGATGAGACCACCAACCCCAAGCCGGACCCGCAGCCCTATCTTTTGGCGGCGGAGCGTCTGGGTGTTGATCCGACTCAGTGCGTGGCTCTCGAGGATTCCCCTTCGGGCGTGCGCAGTGCGACCGCGGCGGGTATGCGTGTCATTGTTGTGCCGGGCGAACTGGAGGTTCCGGCGGAGCTGGGCACCGTGCGCCTCAAGCATGAGGAGCTGACCTTGGAGGCGGTTCGCGCGCTAGTGAACCAGTAGGATTCCACTACACCCCATCATGTGACGATTTATTACGAATTACTCATAATAAAGATTGACATTGGGTTCCCAGGATGGTTAACTCGATAGTGACGCTTCGACTCGGGCGACGGTAACCTCCGCGGGCCGAAACGAACTGTAATAGCACGACGCGACATCTCAAAGGAGAACGCATATGGCATTCGCAAAGTACACCGCTCCCGGCCTGACCCTCGAGACCGGCAAGGAACTCTCCGACATCCTTCAGGCTCGTCTGCACGACCTGAACGATCTGCACCTGATTCTGAAGCACGCCCACTGGAACGTGACCGGCCCCGGCTTCATCGCAGTTCACGAAATGATTGACCCCCAGGTCGACACCGTTCGCGAGTTCGTCGACGCTATCGCAGAGCGTATGGCAACCCTGGGCGCAACCCCCAACGGCCTGGCTGGCGCGCTGGTTGCACAGCGCCCCGTCGAGGATTACCCCGTTGGCCGCGCACGCGTTGCCGACCACCTGCGCGCCCTGAACGACGTGTACACCCGCGTGATTGAGGCTCACCGCAAGGCTCTGGCCTTCGCGGGCGAGGCCGACCCCATCACCGAGGACCTGCTGATTGGCCAGACCGCCGAGCTGGAGAAGTTCCAGTGGTTCATCCGCGCATTCCTCGAGAACAGCGCAGGCGAGATCTCCGAGTAAAGCTGGCGATAATCGCTAAATTCATCCCGGCCGCTACCGGCCGGCTGAGCGCTCCCGGCCCATAGCCGGAATAGATGCTTACCTTCGGGCGGGCGTTCCCACACACTGCGTGGGGACGCCCGCCCGTTTGCACACCCGCGTCGCGCTATCTACCCTCTTCCCCGTAGCCTACCAACCGCATCGTTCCGGCACTCCGATCAGGAAAGATTCCTCGACGCGGGGGCTCCCAAAAGTACGTTGGGGCGAACTTCAACACCCGGTGGAGCCGTCCTAGATTTCCGATTCCAAGTGCTTTACAGTGGTTCACTGGCCAACACAGATTTGAACGCATTATCAGCGCGCGCGGGGCCAGACACCCCGCACGCACCGCATCCGCGGAAGGGATTTATGAGTACGCACGCACCCTACGAGCACGGCGCTGAAACCGAGATGCTCCAGAACGAGCCGGCACGCCACCGGGCAGTTACCGACCCGACCCCGGCGCAGATTAAGCGTTGGCGCCGTTACCTGGCCGACGAGGAGTCGGAGGCGCGCATCTATCGCTACCTGGCGAAGCGTGCCGAGGGTACCGACCGCGAAATTCTGCTGCAGGTGGCGGAGGCAGAAAAGCGTCACCAGCAGCACTGGCGCGATATGCTCGGTGAGCACGCGGATGTGCGCGTGCGCCCCTCCCTGCAGTCCCTGCTTCTGCAGTTCCTGGCGAAGAATTTCGGTTCCGTGTTTATTCTGGCGATGGCTCAACGTGCCGAGTCCCGCTCCCCCTACGCCGAGGACCCCGACGCAACCGAGGAGATGGCGGCCGACGAAGCCATCCACGAGGAGATCATTCGCGCCCTGGCAACCAGCGGCCGCGAGAAGCTCTCGGGCAACTTCCGTGCGGCGGTCTTTGGCGCCAACGACGGCTTGGTCTCAAACCTGGCCCTGATTATGGGTATTACCGCCTCGGGCGCATCCAGCTCGATGGTTCTACTCTCGGGTGTTGCGGGCCTGCTGGCCGGTGCGCTGTCGATGGCCGCGGGCGAGTTCGTCTCGGTGCGTTCCCAGCGTGAGCTGCTGGATGCGTCCCAGCCGACCCAGGTTACCCTGCGTGTTGCACACGATTTGGATTTGGATTCGAACGAGCTGGAGCTCATCTACCGCGCCCGCGGCATGGACCCGGAGGCTGCGCATCACCGTGCCCTGGAGCGTTTCGGCTACCTGGACTGCGATTGCGATCCGTCCCTGTCGCATCATGACGATGATGAGCGCGAGGAGAACGTGGCTCTGGGCACCGATATTGGTGCCGCCGCGGCGTCTTTCTCGTTCTTCGCCTCGGGCGCGCTGATCCCGATCCTGCCCTATATCTTTGGCATATCGGGTGTGGGCGCGATGATCTTGTCCCTGCTGTTCGTGGGTGCGGCGCTGGGCCTCACCGGCGGCGTGGTGGGCCTGCTCTCGGGTGCGTCCCCGCTCAAGCGCGGTATTCGCCAGATTCTGATTGGTTACGGTGCGGCGTTCGTGACCTATCTGCTGGGTTTGGCGTTCGGTACGACGGTCGGCTAACCTCATCCTCTACATAAGCTTTAGACAAGTGTATATAGCCGCTCAGGTATGCTCTACACTCCCCCGTGAGTGCCGCATTCTGAGCATACAGAAACCCCCGACGAGTGAGTTGAACTCACCCGTCGGGGGTTTCTTTACGCCTTTACCCGAAGCTCTTACGGGTTAGCCCGATTACGGGTGAATCTCCGCGGTGGTGGCCTGACCGGAAACGCTCTCCGAACCGCTCGCGCCGTTGCTCGAGTAGGTCAGGTTTGCGACCTGCACGCTGGAGGTCTGCTTGTACGAAACCCAGCCGTCGTTCGCCGGGAAGCGCAGCTGCGCCGGCATGAAGTTGGTCTGGCTGTAGTACTTGGTGCCGGACTGCTTCGTGGTGTACGCCTTACTGGTGGTGTAGACGATACGACCCTTGAAGGTGTAGGTGCCGTCAGAGTTCTGGGTGATGGTCGGAACCTCTGCGGTCCAGGTGCCGGCAGTCTGCGCGACGGACAGGTACTTCGCCTGGCCTGCTGACGCGACCAGCTCGGTGGTCTTACCGGTCAGCTGGCGGCTAGAGGGGCTCCAGGACTGGCCGTTGATCTTGCCGAGCTTGGTCAACGACTGGGCGCTGGCGGAGACGGTGTACTCAACCTCGGTCACGAAGGTCGCACCCGCTGCGAGGGTGACGCTGCCGCCGGGGATGTAGCCGGTGCCGGTTGCGGTGTCCTTGGTCGGTACGGACCACCAGAAGCCGCTGGAGGACATGTATGCGCCGTTAGCGCCGGTCTGGGAGTTGGTGACGGGGGTGAACTTACCTTCGCCGTTGACGTAGGTGGTGTACTTGGGCTTGGAGGTTGCGTCGTCCCAGTTGATGTCGGAGTCGGGGTTGGTGGTGGCGGTGAAGTGCGCCTCGGGGGTCGCCGGGTTGATGGTGCCGGTGTTGTTGGAGGACGCGTAGCCGACGTAGCCGCCGTTGTTCTGTACGCTGACGTACACACCGTACTGAACGCCGGGGGTTTCCTTGGATGCCGCGTATACGGGAACGGCTACGGAGGCCGCGACGACGGGTGCGGACCAGACGCCTGCCTTGGCGATAGTGCGGCGAGAGATGGGCTGGGTCATGAGTGTGGTGATCTCCTGTGAGTGGTGGTGTTTCTTGGAGCCGCTAAGAATGATTCTGACTAGGCTCAATGCACTCCAGTATACAAAGGTTGAGGTCATATCTGCACCTTAATTAGGGCGGATGTGCACAATCTTACTTTCTGTCGCAAGTTCTACCGCTATGGTTCAAACACCTCAAAAGCACCCTCAAATCCCAGCACTGCTCGACAGCTGGAGCGGCTCAACCTTCCTCTTTTCCCCCCCCCCCGGCGCATCCCCAGCGCCTCCAGTATTTTCCAACGCGCTGTCTCTGTTGAGTTTCCGGTTAAAGCACAGATGCCGGTAGCCTCATGGACTACCGGCATCTGCCGCAATACTATGCTGTTTACTTCGCTGCGAAGATTTCGCGCATCAGGTTTGCAGCCTCGGAGGGGGTCTTACCGACCTTCACGCCTGCTGCTTCCAGAGCTTCCTTCTTCGCCTGAGCGGTACCGGAGGAACCGGAGACGATAGCGCCTGCGTGGCCCATGGTCTTACCCTCGGGAGCGGTGAAGCCCGCAATGTAACCAACGACGGGCTTGGTCACGTTTGCCTTGATGTACTCTGCAGCACGCTCCTCAGCGTCACCACCGATCTCACCAATCATGACGATTGCCTCGGTCTCGGGGTCAGCTTCGAAAGCTTCCAGAGCGTCGATGTGGGTGGTGCCGATGATGGGGTCGCCACCAATACCGATAGCGGTGGTGAAACCGATGTCGGAGAGCTCGTACATCAGCTGGTAGGTCAGGGTACCGGACTTGGAGACCAGACCGATCTTGCCCTTGCCGGTGATGTTCGCCGGGATAATGCCGACCAGGCACTCCTCGGGGGAGATGATGCCGGGGCAGTTGGGGCCGATGATGCGGGTAATCTGCTTGCCGTTCTCGTCCACGGATGCCTTAGCAGCCGCCCAGAACTCTGCGGAGTCCTGAACCGGAACGCCCTCGGTGATGACGACGACGAGGCCAATCTTAGCCTCGATAGCCTCGAGCACTGCTGCCTTGGTGAAGGCCGGGGGAACGAACACGATGGAGACGTTCGCACCGGTCTTCTCCATGGCCTCAGCCACGGTACCGAACACGGTCAGCTCGATGTCCGAGCCGTCCTTTGCCTTGTGGGTGACGGTAGTGCCGGCCTTGCGGGCGTTCACGCCGCCCACAATGTTGGTGCCAGCTGCGAGCATGCGTGCGGTGTGCTTGGTACCCTCGCCACCGGTGATGCCCTGAACGATGACCTTGGAGTCCTTGTTCACAAAGATAGACATATTACTTCCTTGAAATCCTTTGCTGGCGATTACGCCTTGTGAGCGAGCTCTGCTGCCTTGTCAGCGCCGGAGTCCATGGTCTCAGCCAGAACAACCAGCGGGTGGTTCGCCTCGGAGAGGATGCGGCGACCCTCAGCAACATTGTTGCCGTCCAGGCGCACAACCAGGGGCTTGGTTGCTGCGTCGCCCAGAATCTCCAGAGCCTTCACAATGCCGTCTGCCACTGCGTCACACGCGGTGATGCCGCCGAAGACGTTCACGAAAACGCTCTTGACCTGCTCGTCGCCCAGAATGATTTCCAGGCCGGCAGCCATAACCTCAGCGGACGCGCCGCCACCAATATCAAGGAAGTTTGCGGGCTTGACGTTGCCGTGGTTCTCACCAGCGTATGCAACGACGTCCAGGGTGGACATAACCAGACCTGCACCGTTACCAACGATGCCGACCTCGCCGTCCAGCTTCACGTAGTTCAGGTCGAACTGCTTTGCCTTAGCTTCCAGCGGGTTCTCAGCGGACTTGTCCACGAGAGCCTCGTGCTCGGGCTGGCGGAATTCTGCGTTGTCGTCCAGGGAGACCTTGCCGTCCAGGGCCAGGATGGTGCCCTCGGGGGTCAGAACGAGGGGGTTAACCTCAACCAGGGTTGCGTCTTCCTTGCTGAAGACCTCACCCAGCTTGACGAGGACGGGAACAACCTTCTCCTGCAGTTCTGCGGAGAAGCCTGCTGCCTTCACAATCTCCTCGGCCTTAGCCTGGTCCAGGCCGACCAGCGGGTCAACCTCAACCTTGGCCAGCGCCTCGGGACGCTCAGCTGCCAGCTGCTCAATTTCCATACCGCCTTCAACCGAGCACATTGCCAGGTAGGAGCGGTTTGCACGGTCCAGCAGGAGGGAGAAGTAGTACTCTTCAGCGATGTCTGCGCCGTCGGCGACCAGCACGCGGTGAACGGTGTGGCCCTTGATGTCCATGCCGAGAATTGCCTTAGCGTGCTCGTAAGCCTCTTCGGGAGACTTTGCGAGCTTCACGCCGCCGGCCTTACCGCGGCCGCCGGTCTTAACCTGAGCCTTGATGACGGTCAGGCCGCCAATTTCCTCAGCTGCTGCCTTTGCTTCTTCAGGGGTGGTCGCAACAATGCCCTTGAGCACGGGAACGCCGTGCTTGGCGAAGAGCTCGCGCGCCTGGTATTCGAAAAGGTCCACAGGTGTCCTTCTTCTTCGAAGTGGTGCCGAGCGCGGTGTACGCTCGGCCTGGTCATTAGAGGAGTATTCCCCATGTGCCCGCTACGGTGCGATAGGGGTCTCTCGCACCCGGCGCACGCGCATCATTGACGCGGGGAATTTCTCTCGTTTCTACTCTATCGGATTCGGCATGAGCTCGCACTCACGGAGCCCGAAATACGGGATTTTAGCGACTTAGGTCACAGATATTGCGGGGTGGATATCACCGCGTATCGCATGCCGGGAAAAGGTTTAGGAGCCATGCACCTAAAGCACGCGCAAGGGAGCGCGCAAGGCAGGGGCGGACACCATCGGATGCCCGCCCCTCCACGTTTATCACCGGGCAACGTTAGGAGACCTTCTCCAGCGGCGCGTAACGCAACAGCAGGCGCTTCTCCTCTGAACCGAAGCGCACCTTCGCCACGGTCTTATCGCCGCTACCCTCAACTGCGAGCACGCGACCCTCGCCGAACTTGGTGTGGCGCACGGTATCGCCAACCGCCAGGGTCGGGATTTCCTTACTCTGGTGCACGCGGGAACGGTTCGTCACCTTAGAGGAGGCGGTAGCCGCCGCCAGCCCGTAGCTCGCCGAACCGTTAATATCCGCGGTGGACGACTCGGAGCGGCGTGCGGGGCGGGACTCGTAGGGGTCGTATGAGCCGCGCGAGCCACCGGAACTGTAACCGCCCGAGTAGCTACCGGAACCGTAGCCGGACCGGGAACCGCCCGAATAGCCGCCACCGTACGAGTTACCGTAGGAGCTGCCGCGAGCGCCGTAGGCCCCCATGCCTGAGGCGCCGAAGCCAGAGAAGCCTGCGGTGCGCTTCCACTCGATGAGCTCCTCCGGGATCTCCTCCAGGAAGGGCGAGGGCGGGTTGAACTGGCTCTTACCCCACATCGTGCGGGTCTCCGAGCGGGTCAGGTACAGGCGCTCCATGGCGCGGGTCAGACCCACGTACGCCAGGCGGCGTTCCTCGCTCATTTCCTTCTCATCGGTCAGGGCACGCTGATGCGGGAACAGGCCGTGCTCCATACCGGTCAGGAACACCACGGGGAACTCCAGGCCCTTGGCGGTGTGCAGGGTCATGAGGGTGACCATGCCCTGTGCCTTCGCCTCAGCTGCCTCGGCGGCAATCTGTGCGGCGGAGGCGTTCTCACCGTCGGCGCTGGCGGGGCGGTTCGGGATCGAGTCGGCGTCGGCGACCAGAGCCACGTGTTCGAGGAACTGCTCCAGGTCGGCGCCGGGGTTCTCGGTCTCGAACTCGACCATGGCGTCAAGCAGCTCGGAGAGGTTCTCCACGCGCGATTCGTCCTGAATGTCCTTGGAGGCGCGCAGAGCCGCCAGGTACCCGGTCTGCTCCAGGACCGCCTCCAGGCAGGTTGCGGCCGGTTCAGTGCGGGCAATTTGCGCCAGGTCATCCATGAGGCGCACGAACTCGGCGTACTTCTTGACCGCTGCGGCACCCAGGCCGGGGATGTCGGCTGCCTGGCGTGCGGCGGCGTAGAAGGAGATGCGGTTCGCACTCGCGTACTCCGCCACCACGGACTCAGACTTGGCACCGATACCGCGCTTGGGCTCATTCAGGATTCGGCGCACGTTCACGTCGTCATCGGGGTTGCTCAGGGCGCGCAGGTACGCCAGGGCGTCCTTGATTTCCTTACGCTCGTAGAAGCGGGTGCCACCGACCACGCGGTAGGGCAGGCCGGCACGCATGAGCATGTCCTCGAGGGTTCGGGACTGCGCGTTGGTGCGGTAGAAGATTGCGACGTCACCGGGCTGCACGCCGTGCTCGTCGGCAAGGCGGTCAATTTCGCGGGTGATGTAGCGTGCCTCGGCGTGCTCAGATTCGGCGACGTAACCGATGATTTTGGCGCCCGCACCGGAGGCGGTCCACAGCTTCTTGGGGCGACGATCGGGGTTGCGTTCGATGACCGCATTCGCCGCGGAGAGGATGTTCTGCGTGGAACGGTAGTTCTGTTCCAGCAGGATCGTGTGGGCGTTCGGGTAGTCCTTCTCGAAGTCCGTAATATTGCGGATATCCGCGCCGCGGAAGGCGTAGATGGACTGGTCGGAGTCACCCACGACGGTCAGCTCGGCAGGGGGCACGGCGTCCGGGTAGGGGCCGCGGTCAGCCGGTACCTTCGTGTGGGCGCCGACCAACTCGCGCACCAGCTGGTACTGGGCGTGGTTGGTGTCCTGGTACTCGTCCACGAGGATGTGGCGGAACTTGCGGCGGTAGTAGTTCGCGATTTCGGGGAACTTCTTCAGCAGGAAGACGGTGCGGCCAATCAGGTCGTCAAAGTCGAGGGAGTTGGCGGCGCGCAGACGCTGCGTGTAGACGGTGTAAATCTGCGCGATGGTTTTCTCGTAGGGGTTATCGGAGGCCACGCGGGAGGCGAACGCCTCGGCGCTGACCAGCTCGTTCTTCAGCGCTGAAATGCGGTTGCCCACAGCCTTGGCGGTGAACTTCTTGGTGTCCAGGTTGAGCTCTTTAATGATGAGGCTCAGCAGGCGCTGCGAGTCGGTCGAATCGTAGATGGTGAAGGTGGACTTCAAACCCAGGGCGGCGGCCTCACGGCGCAGCACGCGCACGCAGAAGCTGTGAAAGGTCGAGATCCACATGTGCTTAGCGCGCGGGCCAACCAGCGCCTCGATACGTTCACGCATCTCGGCTGCGGCCTTGTTGGTGAAGGTGATGGCGAGAATCTGGCCGGGGGTCGCGCGGTGGGTTGCGAGCAGGTAGGCGATGCGGTGGGTGAGCACGCGCGTCTTGCCGGAGCCGGCGCCCGCGACGATGAGCAGGGGCGAGCCGGAGTGCAGTACGGCCTCCTCCTGGCGGTCGTTGAGCCCTGCGGTGAGGGAGGCGGGGTCTACGGTGCTCAGGCTGTAGGTGCGTTCACCGTAGGGATCGGCGGGGTCGAAGTCCTCGCCGTAACCGCCGACGCGGTAGGCGGGCGGCATAAAGTCGCCGAGCGGGTCGGCGGCGAAGGCTGCGGGCGCGCCGGGTTCGGGGGCGCTGGTAACGGGAGCGCTGTAGGCGGGCATGCCGGTGGGTACATCCTGTGCGGGCGCCTCCATCACCGGAGCATCCATCACTGCGGCGTCCATGGGAGGCGCGTAGTAGTCGTCTTCGGCAGGGGGTACGTCGTAGTACGGGTCGAAGGGCGGCTCGTCCGCCGGTGCAGGGTCAATTGGCGCAGGGTCAATTGGCGCGGGGTCTACCGGTGCTGCGGGGGTGACGAGTTCGGCGGCGAAGAGGCCGTCCTGTTCGGTGAAGGGCTGCTTCTGCTGTTCGGGCTTGTCGCTCATCATCTACCTCGCTGCCTAGAATACACGTTCGATATTCCATGCTACCGCATTTACTCCCCCGCTCCCACCCGTTCGGTCACCCGGCCGCCCCTCGTTCACTCGGAGACGAGAAACCGCCCGCGCCTGCTAGTGCAAGCGACGGGCGGTTCTGTCATATGTGTGCCCCCGAGACGATTCGAACGTCCGACACCTTCTTTAGGAGAGAAGTGCTCTATCCCCTGAGCTACGAGGGCGTACCTATCCAGTATAAAGCACCGCGCGTCGCGGGTCGGCACAGTGTTCAGAAACCTCTGCGGCCTGCGCGATTCGCCTCCACTCTGCGTTCACCGCCCGAAGACACCCGCACCCGGCGGCAGAACCGCTCCTACAATGTACGAATGAGCATCTACATTGACCCACCCGTCTGGCCCGCACACGGCACCGTCTTCTCGCACCTCATCTCCGATGCATCCCTGGCGGAGCTACACGAGTTCGCTGCGGCGGCGGGCATCAGTGAGCGTGCCTTCGACCGCGACCACTACGATGTTCCGGCGCACCTCTACGACGAGCTGGTGCAGGCGGGTGCGAAGGAGCTTAGCGGCGCACAGCTGACCCGTACGCTCATTGCGAGCGGCCTGCGCATCCCGCTGAAGGAACGCCCGGAAAAGATTCGCCCGCGCCTGCTTCGCGCCTGGGAGGCGGCGTTTGCGCCTCGCCTCGAGCGTGCGGATGCGTCCGCCGAGTCGCGGGCCCGGCTCGTAACGCAGGTGGCTGAGTTGGGCGAGCACCTGATACAGGCGTGGGAACAGCCGCACCGTGCCTACCACCACAGCGGGCACCTTTCGCAGATGCTCGCCGATCTGGACCGCCTATATGCCCCCCACTCGCATACAGGTTCCACTCCCCTGCCGCTGGTTCTGGCGGCGTGGTTCCACGATGCCGTGTACGAGGGCGCGCCGGGTGAGGATGAGCGCCGCAGCGAACAGCTGGCGGGCGCTTCCCTGGAGCCGCTGGTCGTCGCTGGTCTGTTGGACGAAGAGGAGCTACAGCTGGTGCGCCTTCTGATTCGCGCCACGGCAGCCCACGAGCTGCCCGAATCCACCGAACTACCGGCGGGCTACAATCCGGCAGATATTCAACTTTTCCTTGACGCCGACATGGCCATCCTGGCGGCCGAACCGGCGCGCTACCGTCGCTACCTGCGCGGGGTGCGTAGCGAGTACTCCCATTTTGACGATGAGGCGTTCCGTGCCGGTCGTACGACCTTCCTGCGTTCGATCCTGGGGCGTGAGCGCATCTTCCTCTCCGAGCGAGCCCGCGAACTTTGGGAGGAGCCCGCGCGGGTCAATCTACGTGCGGAGCTCACCGAGTGGGAACAGGCCCCGCAGACGCTCCTGCAGGCTCTCGCACCGTAGAGAAGCGGCCTCAACACGTACCGCCGAGTGTGCACGTGCACACTCGGCGGTATTCTGCGCGCTGAATGGGCACGCAAAAGGCGCCCACCCCGTGCGGGGTAGGCGCCTTTTCGAAGTATGTTGGGCTAGACCCAGCTCTTATGCACTAAGGCTTAGAGAGCGGTGTAGTAGCCATCAACGGACATCCAGGAGGTGGGGTGCACCAGGGTACCGTTGGTGGGGTTCAGAGCGGAGATCATCTTGCCATCGCCCAGGTAGATACCAACGTGGCTGTAGCCGTTCTGGAAGACGATGTCGCCGGGCTGGGGGTTAGAGGTGGGGCGCAGCTCGTTCTTCATTGCGTAGGTGAAAGCGGTCAGCTTGATGCCGTGCTGAGCGAAAACCCACGAGGTGAAGCCGGAGCAGTCCCATGCACCGTAGCTCTTGCCGCCCCAAACGTAGGAGCCGCCCAGACCGCTCATTGCGGTTGCGACGATTGCGTCGCGGGAAGCATTACCGGTGTTGGAGGAAGCAGCGGGAGCAGCCTGCTCCTGGGTTGCTACGGGAGCAACGTAAGCCTGCTGAGTCTCAGCCTGGGGTGCTACGTAGGTGGTCTCAGCTGCGGGTGCCGGAGCTGCTGCGGGAGCAACGTAGGTCTGCTGTGCCTGAGCCTGGGGTGCAACGTAGGTGGTTGCGGGGGTGGTGTAGCTGGTGTAGTCGAACTCGTAGTTGGTGTAGTCGTAGGACAGATCAGCTGCAGCGGGGATCTGTGCGAATGCGTTCGCGGGAACGGTCGAACCGAGCAGAACTGCGCCTGCTGCGAGGGTTGCACCTGCGGTACGTACGATCTTCTTAGCCATTGTTTCCTCCATTGCCTGACGAGGTGAGCTGTCGGACTCGAGCATGGATTCGCTCGGCCACCGAAGTGACTTAGCCCCGAGGCTTCTCGAGTGAGAAGCCGTATCCCAGCTTGGGGATTGGGTCCCCCGCTTCTGCCATTCTGGGTAGACGTTCATCGAAGCGTTGGCAGAACTCAGCGGAACCGCTTCGACGGTGCCCTCTTACGTTGAGGATTTGGGCACAGAAATGAGAATACACAGAAAACTCCCAGTTGTCACCTCTCTCGGGCTTAAATTTCGGCGTTTCACCCCTGGGTGAATACTTGATAGCGCAAGCACCCAAGCTCCAATCAATGCGACTCCTAGCAACCGTTTAATGGCTCTGACTAGGTATTTCATAAGGATGCACATTCTTTTTAAGGGCGCCACTGCCCCTTAAGAACAGGATTCAAAACTCTTAAAAATAAACCTCGTCTCTTAAACCGATCTCCCAGAAAACAGCATTCCGCCTCCTCTGAGGCCTCCCACACGACCGAAAAACACGAAAAATGCACTCTTCTGCAGTTGCCAAAGCCACGGATAGAGGAGTATAAGCACGCGCACGCGAGCCCGCGGGCGGCACTAGAGCGCTACGGAAACCGTAAACAGAGGAGGCGGCGCCTCCCCCGCTCGGGGAAGGCGCCGCCTCCACAGCTGTTTAACTACGTCTACAGGGCGCTGGCGCGCTTCACGACGATTGCGTTTGCCACGTCCATATCCAGGGACAGGGTATCGTCCTCGCCGTCGGCGTGAACGATCACGTCATCATTCTGGCCGGCCACAACCGATACCGAGGCGCCGTAGACGATGCCCGCATCCGCCAGAAGCTTCAGCAGTTCAACGTCGGTCTGAATGGACTCGGGGAAACGGGAAATCGTGAAACGGTCCTCGGGGCCCGAATCGCGAGCGGCCAGAGACATCGGCACGGTGCGCTCGTCGTTCTTCTCGCTCTCAATGCCCAGCTCTTCCAGACCGGGAATGGCGTTGCCGTAGGGGGAGAACTTCGGCTCGTTCAGCATCTGCAGGATGCGCTTCTCGACCTTATCGCTCATGACGTGCTCCCAGCGGCAGGCCTCTTCGTGCACATACTCGAGGTCCAGGCCAATAATATCGGAAAGCAGACGCTCAGCCAGGCGGTGCTTGCGCATCACCTCGACGGCCTTCTGGCGGCCCTCGTCGGTCAGCTCCAGGTGGCGGTCAGGCTCAACGGTGAGCAGTCCGTGCTTCTCCATGCGGGCCACAGTCTGGGAAACGGTCGGGCCGGAGTGCTCCAGACGCTCGGCGATGCGCGCGCGCATGGGGACGATGCCCTCTTCCTCCAGTTCGAGAATAGTGCGCAAGTACATCTCTGTGGTGTCGATAAGGTCAGTCATTATCTCTCCAGCCATCAGCGCGACAGTGCGTAGGTAGCCCTGCCTAAGTCGTTAGTTTACTCAATAAACCATTATGTACCCTTTGGGCGGTTTTTGCCACGAGAGAGCCCCGCGAGTTGCCCAGCGCGAACAGCCGGGCACCCCGCGGGGCTCCTTAAATCTCTATGGTGGTGACTCTACTCGGAGACGCTGCCCTCAGACCCCTCGGAGTCCCGGTCGGAATCCAGAGAAACCTCAGCGGCCTCGGCAGGTGCAGTCTCGGTACCCTCTTCTGCACTCTCCGCGCTCTCCTCGGAGGCTGCGGTGGCGGCCTCAGAGCCCTCGGCCTTTTCCTCAGCTTTCTTCTCGGCGGGTACTTCCGAAGAATCGGATGAAGAATCCTGCTCCAGGTCCTCGGGACGCACGCGGTCAGCCCACGGCACCCAATCCGGGGCGATGAGCGCATCGTCACCGGGCAGCAGGCCCACCTCACAAATCGTAGCGACCTTCGAGCGCGGGGCGCGGGAGAGGGTCGCAAACCAGAACCAGCCGCGGTACCCGGGCATCGTGCACTCGAAGAGGTGGGTGCTCAGGCGCTCCTCCTCGGGGCGCACGTGGTGCACCAGACCAATATTGTGGTCGGGGGTAATCTCGCGGACGCCCTGCAGCGCTACATCCTTAGCCGCCGCTAGGATCTCATCCACCTTGGAGGTGCGACGGGCCTTGTGCGGAACGCCCAGGGAGGGTTCGCCCGGGTCCTCAGCCGGCGCGGAGAAAGGGTCGTTAGAAGTATCAGTGGGGGTCCGGGAAGATTCGGCTTCCTCGGCGGCCTCGGTGAGGGCTGCCTCCACGGTGGCCTCGACGACCTTTTCGGTCTTCTCCTCGGCGGCCTCATCCGCAATCTTCTGCGCGGTCTCTACTTTCTCAGGTACAGCACCATCCACCGAGGTCTCGGCCTCCTCCGGGGCGGCAGCGGGCAGAGCGCCATCTGCGGGAGTATCGGGGGCGGGCACGGTTTCGGGGAGCAGTTCATTCACCTGTTCAGACATACCCCTATTAAAGCATCTCGCGTACACGAACACCTCGGGAGGCCCTCTAAGCTTCACAAACGCTGTGAATTTGGGGCCCAAACCCCCGATTCTTGGGCTTTGCTAGCAGAGAGCTGGGCACAAGCTGATACGGTTAATTTTATGAGTAACACCTCCGTAGAGACCCAGCACAGCAGTTCAGACCGGGCGTCCGCGCCTCTGCCCTACGCCCGTGCCATTCGTTGGCTGGGCGCGGGAGGCGGTATTCTCGCCCTCCTCTGCCTGCTCAGCGGAATCGTCATGCTCCTCATGAAGTGGGCCGGGACCACCCCGCCCGCCGTCATGAGCCAGATTCCGCTCGTGCTTCTGCCCGTCGCATTCATCGCGCTGATGGTTGCGCTCGGCCTGGCAGTTCTGCGGCGCTCTAAAGCCTAACCACACACTATTGCACACACTGCATTTCTCTACTCACCGACAGATCACCTTCCTGCCCTTCAGAACGAAAGATAAAGAGTATGTCTGCTGAAGCCAAGCTCCTCGTCGTTGATGACGAATTCAATATTCTTGAACTACTCGCCACTTCCCTGCGCTTCGCCGGTTTTGAGGTCGTCACCGCCGGTAACGGCCGCGACGCCCTCGAGAAGGCCAACACCGAATCTCCCGATCTGATTGTCCTCGACGTCATGATGCCCGGCATGGACGGCTTCGAGGTCACCCGCCGCCTGCGCGAGCTTGGAAGCACCGTCCCCGTCCTCTTCCTCACCGCGAAGGACGCCACCGAAGACAAGGTCACCGGCCTGGGTGCCGGCGGCGACGACTACGTGACGAAGCCCTTCTCACTGGATGAGGTGATCGCCCGCATCCGCGCCATCCTGCGCCGCAGCCGCGCCGTCCAGGACGAGGACGATGCCGTTCTGCGTGTCGACGACCTGAGCCTGAACGTGAATACCCACGAGGTATTCCTCGGCGAGGAAGAAATCGATCTCTCCCCCACCGAGTTCAACCTGTTGCACTACCTGATGCTCAACGCCAACCGTGTGCTGTCCAAGGCGCAGATTCTCGACCACGTGTGGGAGTACGACTTCAACGGTGACTCCTCGATCGTCGAGTCCTACATCTCGTACCTGCGCCGCAAGATTGACAACAACCGCGAAAACCACGAGCCGCTCATCCACACCAAGCGCGGTGTGGGCTACATGATTCGCGGTTCCCGAGGCTAACGTGGCGCTCAAACCCCTCGATCGCATCCCCCTCTCGCTTTCTCTGCGTACGCAGCTGGTGCTGGTGACCTCCATGCTCATCGCCCTGGCGATTGCCGTCACCAGCCTCGTGGCTATCTCTGCTCTGCGCGCCCAGATGGTGCACCAGCTGGACGAAGAGATGAAGACCAGCGCACCGGCACTGGTGCAGCTGGCCACCGTGCGACCTTCCGGAAAGCAGGAGGGGTCGCTCAGCACCTACCGCGTCTACCTGCTCGATAAGGACGGCAAGGTGCTGTACTCGCTCAGCTCCGAGCACGACGAGCAGGCCGGCGAGCCCACCCTGAACGGTTGGACCGCTGAGAAGGTGCGCAAGCAGAACGAGGAGGGCGTGACCGTTGGCTCCTCCAGCGGTTCCGCCGATTGGCGCCTACTTGCCGTGCCGATTGAGGCGAACGACTCCTCGGGATTGACCGAGGCGAGTTCCCTCATCATCGCGATGCCGCTCAAGCAGACCAACCAGGTGGTCGCCCTGGTCGGCGTGCTCACCTTCGCGTTTGGACTCGCCACCCTAGCCTCGGCCATCGCCATGACGTGGGTGATTGTGACGCGCACCTTCGAGCCGCTCGCGCGCGTTGAGCAGACCGCCGCCAAGATTGCCGCCGGCGACCTCTCCCAGCGCATCGAGGACTACAACCCGAACAACGAGATCGGTAACCTCGCCATCTCGCTGAACACCATGCTCGCCCAGATTGAGGCGCTCTTTAAGGCCCGAGAGAAGAGCGAGGCGAAGATGCGGCGCTTCGTGGGCGACGCCTCCCACGAGCTACGCACCCCGCTGGTGAGTATCCGCGGTTATTCGGAGCTCTACCGCCAGGGCGCGCTTCCCACCGAGGAGGCGGTCGGCACCGCCATGAGCCGCATCGAGTCGGAGTCCAAGCGCATGGGCCAGCTCGTCGAGGACCTGCTGACACTGGCCCGCATCGACGAGCGCAGAGAGTCCAAGCTGGCACCCTTCGACCTGTTTAACCTGGCGGTGGACGCCAGCAACGACGCCTACGCTACGGCCCCCGACCGCGAGGTTTCGCTCGTGGGCCTCAGCGACGATGTTGCTCCCACCTCCGCGCCGGTGCTTGGCGATGAATCGCGCATGCGTCAGGTCGTGGCGAACCTGCTGACCAACGCGATGCGTTACACCCCCGACGGCACGCCCCTGGAGATTGCGGTGGGCGTGCGCGAGGAGGTTGCGGGATTCCCGCTGGCTACCCTTGAGGTGCGCGACCACGGCCCCGGTATTCACGGCGAGGATCGCGAGCGCGTCTTTGAGCGTTTCTACCGCACCGACACCTCGCGTTCCCGCGAGACCGGCGGCACCGGTCTGGGCCTGTCCATCGTGGCCGCCATCATCGAACAGCACGACGGCCGAATCCACATTGAAGAGACCCCCGGTGGCGGCGCGACCTTCGTCATCTCGCTACCCTACTACCCACCACCCATCTCGGATGAGTAGCTGCTGAACTAGCGGGTTACGTGTCTCCGGCAGCCAGCGGCGTACCGAAACCCAGAAGAAGCCCTAAAGAAGCCCCCGAGCCTTACGCTCGGGGGCTTCTTCGTGTCCGGAGGGTTCAATCGCTCCGGCAGGCACGACCGGGTGTGGACGCACCGCCGGATGGACGCTGCGCAAAGGGCGCAACGCAATATTCAGCCGAATTCTGAAGGCCCCGTTCGAAATTTTCGGTGCGTTGGAAGCAATCAGGAGGGTTTATCCACAGATTCTCTCATTGAGGTATTTTTAGGTAGTTTAATGCATTTTGAAAGAATATAGTGGTGCCATGCACTCGGGATAGTTCATAGCCCGGGGCAAACCCTCCCAGCGGCAACCCGCCGCCCACCACTCTCAAAGGAGAAACCCATGGCACAGTTCAACGTCGATTCTGAGGTCATCGCGGCCAAGAGCGCCCAGGCCAAGTCCTACGTCGCATCCATCACCGCGGATGTCAACGGCATGACCGCTTCCCTGCACGACCTGCAGAGCTCCTGGACGGGCTCAGCATCGGCCAACTTCCAGGGCGTGCTGGATCACTGGCACGCTACCCAGCGCCAGGTCGAAGAATCCATCACCCAGATCAACGAGGCGCTCTCCCGCGCAGGCGTCAACTATGCCGACACTGAGCAGGCCAACGCCTCGATGTTCGTGGGCTAAACGTGGGCTAGACAGCCCGCACCCGGTACGCCCCGCCACCACTGGATGGGCCCCGTGCGTGTGACGTACCAACGGAAAACCCGCCGCACCTCACTATTCGAGGGGCGGCGGGTTTCTCACGTTCTCTTTCCCTCTTTCCCGATTCTTCCCAGAAATTCTTCCCAATGGTTCTTCTCAGAGGTTCTTCCCGGGGTTGCCGGCGGCGAACCCACCGGGAGCTACCGGGTGGGCGCTACGAGGCGGGGGTCTCCTGGCGGAAACGCAGGCGCCACAGGCCGCGCTCGGCGTCGTAATGCCAGATGCTCGAGCGGCTCACACGACCGCGGGCTGTCGCCACGGCGGCCATGACCAGAACGCTCGAGGCGTCAATCTGCTGAACCCCCTGCTTGGCCGGCGCACCCTGCTGGGTGAAGGCGCGCTCTCGATACTGCAACACCGAGGAACGCGAAACCGACTTGCCGGTGGCGGTCACCCACACCAGACGCTCGTGGAGCAGGGCGTCCAGCTGAGCCGGGTCCATAACGGCGCCGCGGCTTTCCAATAGCTGTTCGGCGGCGGCGGCATCCTCGGGACGCGGTGTCGCGGGAGCCTGCCGCGTGGAAGGCTGGGTGGCGGGCTCGGAGACAGCGGGCGCATCAGCCTGCACAGGACCGGGGGTCTCCGTGGGCGGCAGGATCTCTGCGCCCTCGCCCAGCAGCTCGGCGGGATCCACATCGTTCGGGTCGAGGCCGGCGAACTCTTCCAGGCCGGTCAGATCGTCCTCATCTTCCGCCTGCGCGGCGGAGGCCTGGTTGGCGGTTTCCTGCTGGCGGACCAGGGCCTGGGCATCGCGCTCGGCGGCACGCTCTGCCGCGAGCGCCAGCTGTTCCTTGCGGGTGCGAACCGCCTCCGGGTCGGGGGCGTTCACCGCGGAGGCGGGGCGCAGCAGGCCGGACAGGCGCAGGCTCTCCACACCGCGCTGGGCGTTCTCAATCTCGGCTGCGGTGAATTCCTGCACGGGCAGGTGGGCATCCGCGGAGGCGGCAGGCTCACCCTCGGAAGCCGTGGTCGTGGCGGTAGCTTCAGAAGCCGCTTCAACCCGCGCTGTGGCGTCCTCTCGACCGGAGGCAAGCGAGCCGAAGCCGGGACCGTGCGCGGGCTCGCGGCCCTCCTGGTAGGCGCGCGCAGCACCATTCGCCAGGGAGTCAGCCTTCTCGTTGAGCTCGTGACCGGCGTGCCCCTTAACCCAGATGAACTCGTAGTCGCGGCCGGTCAGCGCCTGATCCAGCGCCTCCAGAAGGTCGCGGTTGAGCACGGGCTTGCCGTCAGACTTCTTCCAGCCCTTCTTCTTCCAGCCGGGCATCCACTTGGTCAGCGAGTTAATGACGTACTGGCTATCGCAGTACACGCGCAGCTTCGCCTCCGGGCGGGATGCGGTCGCCTCGAACAGGTCCAGGACTGCCTTGAGCTCGCCCATGTTGTTGGTGCCGTGCGCCCAGCCGCCGCTCGCCCAGTGGTCGTCGTCGATATACCATGCCCAGCCCGCCGGTCCGGGGTTGCCCAGCGCCGAGCCGTCTGCGGCGGCAATGATCTCTTGCGTGCTGTTCACGGTACCTTCTTTCTAAGCTGCCACCCCTCTAGCGTGCAGGCGGCAGTCCGTAATGATGTCTGTGATGACTTTACCGCACCGGCGGCGAGGGTGCGTAGCGCGCGGTCACGGCTGTGGACAACCTATAGGAGCCCACCATAGCCGGGCGGGTACACTAAACCTATGAGCTATTCTGCCCCCGAAACACCCAGCGCACAGCGCCCGGAGCGCCCTACCGCCCGTCCGAGCGAGCGCGTGCAGATTTTCGCTCTTCCCACCCGCACCATGTACGGTTCCCTGCGTTTTAGCTGGTTGAGCTACCTGGGTCTTGCCGAGCAGCAGCATGCGGCGCAGTTGCCGACCTCCACGGCGGCGGTCAGCTACCTGAGCACTCAGGCACTCATGCGTGCCATGGCGGCGGCTCGTCTGGATGTGCCGTCCAGTGCCGCTTCTGAGATTGAGGTGGATCGTTCCTGCACCCTGTGCACCAGCGGTAAGAAGCACGGTAAGCCGCGTATTGCGGGCGTGAATTTCAATATGTCGCAGGTGAATCCGCTGGTGGTGGGTGCGTTTAGTCGTAATTCTTCGGCGGTGCTCGGCGTGGATGTTGAAACCCTGGATGCGCGCTTGTTCTCCGGTTTTGCACGTCTGGCGCTCTCCAATGAAGAACGCGCGTTCTATAAGCGGGTGGCACAGGAACGCCCCGCCCCCGTACTGCACCTGCTCTCTGTGGCGCTGTGGACCGCTAAGGAGGCGGTACTCAAGGCGACCGGCCACGGCCTGAGTGTGGTGCCGTCCCTGGTTCGGGTGCAGCTCACCGATG
>PPYF01304714.1_pt1 | contig 20897 bp, 20 predicted proteins | sample 1559871 | NCBI WGS metagenome assembly PPYF01 (sample SAMN08240021, study PRJNA423297) | Human gut metagenome, whole genome shotgun sequencing project.
TGCGGCATGAGTTGGAAGGGCGGGACCGGCTTTTTTGAGCGCACGCCGGACATGGTATTCTGTCTGCGCCGACAAAAGGGCTCCGCAAAGCAGAGCATCTGCATTGAAACACGGCAGGACGACAATACAATATCCAAATCATAATTACGGGAGCGTCAGAGAGATCTGGCGCTCCTGTTTCTTTCGGAGGTATCATGACAAATTTCTTTCTGGAAGAACTGAGAAAGATCTATGGAGATGGGCGCGTGATCCATGATCCGCAATTCGTTGGCGAATGCTGCTACGGCAGTCTTGGCGATCTGCGGGTCAAAGCGCGATTTACAAAAGATATCGTTGCGAATCAGTATCCATACCTGACAGTTTCCATCCTGAATCCCACGAAAGGCGAAATTGACAGTGTTCGGATGAAAATCGGGGAAATTGTCAGCAGAAGCTGCCGCAGCACGAATCCGAATCTTCGCAATACGGAACCGCACATCTGGGTCGACGGGAAAACGCCGCAATGGTATGCTTGCTGCCCCGGTTCGCGTGATTATACGTTGTTGGCAAACGCGACTGCGGAATATCTCAGCGTTTTTGAACTGACGCACGAACGGGTACAGAATCGACAACATACTCAAAAAATGAAGGGAGCGGATGCCCATGCGCGATAAGCCCAGATGGGAGATCATCCACGGAGACAGCCTTACGGTGCTGGAGAGCTTTCCTCCCAGCACATTTGACGCCGTCATCACAGATCCGCCGTATGCGTCCGGTGGCCGCACACAGGCGGAGAAATCCAAAGCCACCGCAAAGAAGTATTCCAGCATGGGCGGCAACGCGCCGCCTGATTTTGACGGCGACGCCAAGGATCAGCGTTCATGGACTCGCTGGGCGGCAGAGTGGCTGTATCTTGCAAGACGCGCGGCAAAGCCCGGTGCGCCGGTTTGTATGTTTATTGACTGGCGGCAGCTTCCCTGCGCCAGCGATGCGCTCCAATGGGCGGGCTGGATCTGGCGCGGGATTGCCGTGTGGGATAAGGGAAACTCCCGTCCGCAAAAAGGCCGCTTCCGGCAGCAGGCAGAATACATTGTCTGGGGTTCGAACGGCGACATGCCGGTCAGCCGACCTGTGCCGTGTTTGCCGGGTGTATTCAAATACGGCAATCCGCAGAACCGCATCCACCTGACCGAGAAGCCTTTGCAGCTCATGCAAGATCTTGTCCGGATTACGGAACCGGGCGGTCATATCTTGGACCCCTTTGCAGGCTCCGGCACGACAGTTCTGGCTGCGGTCAAGGAAGGCTATGACGCGACCGGCATCGAGGTCACCGACGTGTACGCGGACCTTGCCAGAAAGCGGCTGGAATCGGAACTGGACGCTGCATAGCGACTAATGTAGCGACTACGAACGGCAAAAATTAGTAGTTTTGAATTTCATAGCGACTAATGTAGCGACTACGCCATTCATAGACCGATTTGAATTGCCGAAGCAGCGCGAAGGCATCTATAAGGAAAAGAAAATTGAAATTTCTCTCCTCTCTTGCCCCGCCTTTTGGCGGGGCGTCAGGCTCTCGCCGCCGCGCGGCAAGAGCGCAAGCATCGCCTTTTGGTACCAAAAGGCAGCTTGCAGGGAGAACCCTGACCCCAACATGCCGCCTGCGGGCGGAGAAAGGAGCGCCGTGCGGAAGAATCAATACAATTTGCATATCCGGCTGGATGAGGACGAACGCGCCGCGCTGGAAAAGGGGCTGCAAGCCAGCGGCCTGCCGCTGTCGGCCTACCTGCGCAAGCTGATCCTCGGAGAACGCATCCAAGCCGCGCCCTCAGAGGATCTTCGCAGGCTGCGCACGGAAATCCACCAGATCGGCAACAACATCAACCAGCTCGCCCGGAAAGCGAACGCCGGATTTGCCAGCCACGACGAGGTCACCCGCGCCCTGCGGATGCTGGATCGTGTCTATGAACTTATGTATGAGTTTTCAAAATAGAAATGGCTATCACAAAAATCCTGTACCGCAACGGTGGACTTGCGCAGGCAATTCAATATATTACAAACCCGGATAAGACCGATCAGTGTGTCCTCGTCGATCACATCAACTGCGATCCCGGTTTTGCATATCAGCAGATGATGAATACAAAACGGCGGTTTCATAAAACGGATGGACGCCAATGCTATCATATTATCCAGTCATTTAAGCCGGATGAGATCACGCCGGAACTGGCGCATAAAATTGCGAAACGCTTTGCAGCAGAGCATCTGCGAGGATATGAAGCCGTAATCGGAACGCACGTCGATAAGGGGCACATCCATTCGCATATCGTTTTTAATTCCGTCAATGCGGATACCGGCATCAAATACCACAGCACGCTTCAAAACTATTACCAACAAATCCGCGGGATCTCAGACCGGCTCTGCGCAGAAAATGGTCTATCCGTAATTCTTCAAGGAGAGCGTACAAAAACGGTCAGCTACATTGAATGGCTCCGTCAGTCCAAAGGTCAGCCGACGTTCCGTTCCATGCTGGAAGCGGACCTGCGTGACGCAATTACGGATGCCAACGATCTCGGTCACTTTTTCCTGCTCATGGAGCATAAGGGCTACGAGATTCACCACGGCAACCGGCTCGGTTTCCGGCTACGCGGACAGGAACGGTATATGTATCCGGAACGCAAAAACGCAGCATTTTCGGAAGAAAACATCGAGCGCGCCATTGCGGGGAATCTCACAGAGATTGAAGCCGGTATCAGACCGGCATTCATCCAGCGTCCGAAGCCGCAGCCATATCGCCCGCATCCAAAGTACAAGGGATTCCTTGCTCTTTACTATCATTACTGCTATCTGCTTGGACGCATCGAAAAGCGGCAATACCCGCCGCGCATGACGCCGCATCTCCGACGGGAGATCATGAAAGCCGAAACCTATAAGGCGCGGCTGAAGTTCCTGCAAGAGAATGGCATCTCCACGGCGGATGACCTTACCACCTGCATGCAGCGGGCAGAAAACAAGGTCGCACAGCTCGCCAAGCAGCGCACGATTTTGAACGTCCGTAAGAAAAAGCGCAAGAAGCTCTTTGACGCGCTGGCAGCGGAAGAATCACTCGCCGTGAGCAAAGCCCTCTACGAAGAAGGGCTATCCGGCATGGAAGCTGAGTACGTGCAATATGTGGAGGCAAAAGCCACGCTGGATGCTTGCGGTATCTCGCAGCAAGCTCTCACGGAAGAAAAAGCAGACATCTACGAGCAGCTTGCGCAGCTCAACAAGCAGATCCGCGCCGAGCGGCAGAAGATCAAGCTGTGCCGCGAGATTGCGGATTCGGCAGCGGTCATGCAGCGCGATGTCGCTGCACAGGAAAAATCTCGACATGAGAAAGAATCGTCGCAAACACGCGACCACGAATAGAAGGAGGTGATTTCCCATCAACGTAGGAAACAGCGAAGCCGCCGAGCAGGTCGTTCACATGATGCTCTCCGGCGGCGAGGTTGCAGTCAAGCTGGCAGGCTCTGCAGCGAAGAATGCCGCGGCGATGCTGCTGGCGTTGGCGCGCAACCATAAAAAGGTCTACGGCAGGACCAACCTCAAGACAATTCTCCAGCAGACGCGCGACATCCGCACGTTTTCTCTGACACCGGAGCAGTATCGGGAATTCAGCCGTCAGGCAAAGGACAAGGTGCTGTTCGCCGGCATCCAGGATAAGGAGCAGCCGGACGCGCCTATCGACCTCGTTATTCCAACGACCGATCTGGAACTGGCAAATGTTATTTTCGAGCGTCTTTTCGGTTCGCTCGAAAAGCTGCAGGAGGAACGCTCATCAAAAAAAGAGTCTCGGTCGGAACGCTCCTCGGACGATACCGGCAGCAGCTCGCCTACGAGCAGGAAGAACTCGAAGAATGAACGCCCGTCCATTGGCGAGCAGCTTCAGTCTTTCCGTGAAAAGCTGTCCGGTGTCGAACCGCGTGTTCCGACCAGAGAAAAAACGCACAGTGAGATCACAAAATAAGCACAGTTTGGATGGATTTGCACGCCAAACTGTGATATACTCAAACCAACAAAAGCTGGGAGGTGGCGCATATGGCAGAACAAAGCTATGAGCTGATGCACAAAGACGATGTTGTTGCGTCTTTGCAGCTCGACGACCTGTCTGGCGCTATCCTCAAAGTCACGCCCGGCACAAATCCGGAACTGCTGCCGCTCGGAGGCAGTCAGGGCGCAGACAGTCTGCGCAAATGGTGGCTGCGCCGTGCCGTCCCTATCAGTCAGGGCAACATTGCCGCGCTTTTGCAGCAGGAGGGCATTCCATCCACACAGAGCCTGCTCGTGCGGAACCTCGGTCTCAGTCTGTCCGACCATTATTGGATCAAGCCGAACGGCAGCGAACTGACGTGGAAAGACGTCAGCCTGTTCTCCAACAGCTTCCGCGATCCACTGGAATCCATGCAGATCCAACATCCTCATGGTGCAGCTTCGACAAGCACCCAGACACCAGCGTATTCGCCCAGCGCATCGCTGCAAGGTGACCTGATCAAAAAGTGGTTGATCGTCGACGACACGCGCTGCCTGCTCAAAGGCAACCGCGGCGCAAATTCCCAGCAAAGTCTCAATGAAGTGCTGGCATCCATGCTGCATGAGAAGCAGGGCTTTGCAAACCATGTGCAGTACCGCCCGGTCAAGTTCACCGGCAGCGCAAGCGAGCAGTACGGCTGTATCTGCGAGGATTTCGCGTCGGAAACGCTGGAATTCATTCCGGCGATTGACGTTGTGGATTCCGAGAAAAAGGACAATGCCGTCTCGACCTATGAGCATTTTATCCACGTCTGCACAACGCATGGCCTGCCAGAGCAGGGTGTGCGCGGATTCCTTGAATATCAAATCCTCACGGATTTCGTGCTGACGAATACGGATCGGCATCTCAACAACTTTGGTGTCCTCCGCGACAGCCGGACGCTGCAATTTATTCGGATGGCTCCGATCTTCGATTCCGGCAATTCGATGTTCTGGGATGCCCCACGCCTGCCGGAGCGCAGCGACTGCACAGAGATCGCGGTCAACAGCTTCCGTAAGACCGAAGCAGAGCTGCTCAAGCTCGTCACCGACCGCAGCCGTGTCCGTATGGAGCTGCTGCCAAGCCGGGAAGAAATCGCGGATCTGTACGCCAAGGACGACAGCATTGCGTTTGTGGATTCCATTCTCACCGGCTATGAAAAGAAAAAGGTGCTCATGGAACGGTTCATGGAGAAAGGGCTGCCAGAGCAAACGCATCTGAAACGGAGTACCGGCTTTGAAAGATAACGGGATATAAAAATGGCGCTGACGGTATGGTTCGTCAGCGCCATCGATTTATTATACGGCTTCTTTTCGCTCCGCAACGTACTCCCGCAGAGCATCCTCGACCAGCGTATTCAAGCTGACCTGCTGCGCCATTGCACAAATCGCGGCTTGCTTGTGCAGCTCCGGTGATACCCGGATGTTAAAGCTGCCCTTATAGGCTTTTTCCGGCTCGCTGTTCTCTGCTTCGCACAGCGACAGATAATCGTCTACCGCGCCATGAAAATCAGCCACAAGCTCGGCGGCGTTCGTTCCCTCATAGGAGATCAATGCGCGGATACCGAGAACCTTTCCGAAAAACAAACCATCGGCTTCGGAGAATTCAACGCTTCCGACATACCCCTTATATTGCATTGTATTGTTCAAATCAATCCCTCCTGTTCCAGCACCTCAAGCAGTTGCTTGACTTGATACTCCAAAAGCTCTTTCCGCGGATGCGGCTTGTGCAGCAAGATCGGCGAATGCTGTTCACTGGTAAACATGACGCGCGAACCGCTCGTCTTTCCTTTGTTGGAGCGCGAGTATGTCAAATACCCCAGCAATGTTTCGGCTTCATCAAATGTAAAATCACGCGGCTTGGTTTTTAATCTTTTGATTAGTTTCTCTTTCTGCCCCAAGTCTATCCCTCATTTCTATAATCAGTATAGCACGGTCAAAACAATTTTGCAACTGATTTTAGTTGCAAATATTTTCCGAGGTGATGCCTATCCGAAAATCAAATGATACGCTATTTTATCTTTTTGGCACAATTCCCGTCATCTGGCTTGCCCTCCTGTTGGCGCAGTCTCTTGGCGGCGGTTTGCCAGAGCTGCTGCGGAATCTGACATCAGCATTGGAGCAGCCGACAAATATCGTGTGGACGGACAAAAGCCTGTCCACCATCCTCATCTGCCTTGCCGCTTATGGCATGGCAGTTTTGCTTTATCGGACGAATCAGGGCAGAACCCGCGACGGCGAGGAACACGGCTCCGCGGCGTGGGCGACACCTGCATCCGTCAACGCGCAGTTCGCGCAGAAGGACAGCATCCCGCTGACCCAGCACGTCCGGCTCGGTCTGGATACGCACAAGCACCGCCGCTCCCTCAACGTGCTGGTCATCGGCGGCAGCGGCGCAGCCAAAACACGCAGCTTTGTGCTGCCCAATATCCTGACCGCAAACACGAACTACGTCATTACGGACCCGAAATCCGAGGTTCTGCTTGCCACGGGCGGCTACCTCAAGGAGCAGGGCTACGACGTGCGCGTTCTGAACCTTGTGAATCTGGAACAGTCGGACGGCTACAATCCGTTCCGCTACCTGCGCGACGAAAAGGACGTGCTGAAACTGGTCAATAACCTGATCCAGTCTACCACCCCGAAGGGCAGCCACGAGTCCGATCCGTTCTGGACCAAAGCCGAAACCGCACTCCTGCAGGCGATCATCCTCATGCTGTTTCAGGAAGCTCCGGAATATGAGCAGAACTTCTCAATGGTCATGCGCGTGCTGGAATACGCTGAGGTGCGCGAGGAAAATGAAGGGCATGTTTCGCCGCTTGATCTGCTCTTTGAATCCATAGAGCGCAGAAAACCGGGCAGCGTTGCCGTCCGGCAATATAAGGTTTTCAAATTAGCCGCGGGCAAGACTGCAAAATCGATCTTGGTGAGTACGGCTGTCCGTCTCGCGCCCTTTAATCTGCCGCAGATCCAAGCTCTGACCGACCATGACGACATGGACCTTTACACGCTGGGCGAGAAAAAGGTCGCACTCTACGCTGTCATTCCCGACAATGATAACACGTTCAACTTCCTTGTGAGCCTGCTTTACGCACAGGCGTTCCAAGCCCTCTATTACAGCGCAGACCAAATTCATCACGGCCCGCTGCCGCGCCACGTCCGCTTTGTGCTGGATGAGTTTGCAGCCATGCCGCTGCCGGGATTCACGCGCGAGCTTGCAACCATGCGCTCGCGTTCCATCTCGGCAAGCGTTATCATTCAGAATATGGCACAGATCAAAGAATTGTATAAGGATAGCTGGGAGACAATTCCAGGCAACTGTGATACCATTTTGTATCTCGGCGGCAACGAATCGTCAACACACAAATACGTTTCTGAGATGCTCGGCAAAGCCACGATTGATACCAAAACGCACGGGCAGACGAAGGGCAAATCCGGCTCCTACTCGACCAATTTCCAGATGTCCGGACGCGAGCTGCTGACACCGGACGAGGTGCGAAAGCTGGATAATCGCTATGCGCTGCTGTTCATTCGCGGTGCAAGCCCGGTCATGGATGAAAAGTACGATCTCATGCACCATCCCGCAATCTCGCGCAGCTCTCTTGGCGGTGCAGCGCCTTACATCCATCACGGAAGCAAACCGTCCATTTACACCGGCCGTCCGCTGTTCCGTGTGGGCAGCACAGAAAATTTGAATCCATTGAAGGGGGAATTTCATTGAAGAAACCTTTTGAATCCAAAGCCAAACGGCTCTACTCGATCTGCGCCAGCGTGTTTTTCATGCTGGCGGTTTTTGTTGTCTCGGCGTTCGCGGCGGACGGCGATCCGCTGGCGGTTGTCAACAATCTGAGTGATTTTATCTTTTCCCTGATTCGCGCGGTCGGCTTGATCCTGCTCGGCTTTGGCATTTTGCAGGTCGGTTTGTCGCTCAAATCGCACGATCCGTCCCAGCGCGCAAACGGCATCCTGACTGTTGCAGGCGGTATCGTCATTACTTTCACCAAGGAGATCCTGACGCTGATCACCGGCTGATAAAAATATGGGGAGAGCGAAAAAGCTCTCCCCGATACAACTGGAGGTGATACCATCTCAAGTGGAAACTGGATCATAGATAACCTCAATTCCTCGCTGGAAACGTGGAACAGCAAGCTGTCGGAAATTTGGACGCTGTTGACCACCAGTCCGGAGAACTTCAAGGGCGGCGGGATCTGGAATGTGATTGTCGGGATCAACGACGCGCTGAAGGCAATCGCGTATGCGCTTCTGGTTCTGTTCTTTGTGATTGGCGTCATGAAAACCTGCGGCAGCTTTACGGAGCTAAAACGCCCGGAGGTGGCATTCAAATGCTTCATCCGTTTTGTACTGGCACAGGCGGCGGTCACCTACGGCATGGAGCTGATGACGGCGCTGTTCTCGATTGCGCAGGGCGCGATCCAGACGATCATGGGTGCGTCCGGTCTTTCGGCAATGGAAGCATCCACACTGCCAGCCGAGATCGCGTCAACGATTGAAGACATCGGCCTGCTGGAGAGCATTCCGCTCTGGGCAGTGACGCTGCTCGGTTCGCTGTTTATCTGGGTGCTGTCACTCGTCATGATTCTGACCGTCTACGGCCGCTTTTTTAAGCTCTATATGGCGACGGCGATTGCGCCGATCCCGCTGTCGAGCTTCGCAGGACAGCCCTCCAGCAGCATTGGCATGGCGTTCATCAAGAGCTACGCCGCCATCTGCTTGGCGGGCTGTGTCATTTTACTGGCCTGTATTATTTTCTCACAATTCGCGTCCAGTCCACCCGTCGTAACGGAAGGACTTGCCCCGGCAACGGTCGTCTGGAACTACATTGGCGAACTGGTGTTCAATATGCTGGTGCTCGTCGGCTCCATTAAAATGTCCGACCGCATCATCCGGGAACTGATGGGGCTTGGTTAAATCATGCGCCGAACTTTCCGCACCAGCGACACAATACACGAAATCAGTCCCAGGACAATGAGCGCATACCAGATCCCATTCGCCAGCGCGTAGTGGCTGTAATACCAGCCGGAAAACAGCGTCGGCACGATCAGCGCATACAAAAGCGGCAGACCGAGGTGCAGCAGCGACGCGGCATGAAATAATACGGACAGAAGCAAACAGCCAGCCCCAAATACAATCATCAACATGGCACGACCTCCTTTAGAAAGTTTGTGCCATGTTAGCTTGGAACGAAGAAAAGTTCAAGGGTCAATCCAAGAAAAACCGAAAAATTGGAGGGATTCATCATCGAAGTGAAAATCAACAAAGAAATCCAGCGGTATCAGGAGAGCATCCTGTTCGGCTTATCCCTGCGGCAGATGGTGTTCGCGCTGCTTGCCATCGGTGTGGCAGTCGGCGCGTATTTTGGCTTGAAGCCGCTCATCGGCGCAGCGGAGGTCGGCTGGGTGTGCATGCTGGCGGCGTTCCCGTTTGCCATGTGCGGCTTTTTTACTTACAACGGCATGCCTGCGGAACGGTTTCTGCTGGCGGTCATCCGTTCCGAGATCCTCTGTCCGCGCACTCTTTCGTATCATCCGCAGAATCTGTATGCAGAATTGCTGCTGGATTCCAATTCCATGCGGGAGGTGCTGACACTTGATTAAAACCCTCAACAACACCATCAAGCAGGACAGAGCAGCTTATAAAATCCCGCGCAGCGTGCAGGACGTCATTCCCATCCAGCGAATCTTCGCGGATGGGATTTTTCAGTTCGGCACGAAATATTCCAGAACGCTGCGCTTCTCAGACATCAACTATGCCATCGCGTCCAAAGAGGACAAGACTGCCATGTTTCTCGGCTACAGTGAACTGCTGAACGCTTTGGACAGCGGCTCGACCACCAAGCTCACGATCTGCAACAAGCAGGTCAACCGGCAGGCGTTTGAAGATACCGTTCTGCTCCCGCAGCGCAGAGATTCGCTCGACGGATTCGTGGACGAGTTCAACGGGATGCTGGAAGGCAAAATCTCCGGCAGCTCCGCCAGCGTGGAACAGGAGCGGTTTCTCACGGTTTCCGTTCACAAAAAGAACGTGGATGAAGCGCGCACGTTCTTCTCCCGCGTGACAGGTGAGATCACGTCCAAGCTCTCGCGGCTCAATTCTTCCTCCAACGAGCTGGACGCTGCCGAGCGGCTGGATGTGCTGCGCGGCTTCTTTAGACCAGAAGAAGCGGCACTGCCGTTCGACCTGCAATCTGCCATGAAGCGCGGGCATAATCTCAAGGATACGATCTGCCCGGACAGCTTGGAGTTTCATCGTGACTACTTCAAAATGGGAAGTCATTATGGTCGCGTCCTGTTCCTCAAGGATTACGCCAGCTACATCAAAGACAGCATGATTCTGGAGCTGACCGATCTCAACCGGCGCATGATGCTCTCCATTGACATGATCCCCGTGCCGACCGACGAAGCGGAGCGCGAGGTGGAAAACAAACTGCTCGGCGTGGAAACCAACGTCACCAACTGGCAGCGGCGGCAGAACAGCAACCAGAACTTTTCTGCGGTTGTCCCTTACGATCTGGAGCAGCAGCGCAAGGAAACCCGCGAGATGCTGGACGACCTCACGACCCGCGACCAGCGGATGCTGTTTGCCGTGGTCACGCTCGTGCATCTGGCGGACAGCAAAGAGGAGCTGGACAGCGACACCGAAACGCTCCAATCCATTGCGCGCAAGCACCTGTGCCAACTGGCGAAACTGAGCTTTCAGCAGCAGGACGGGTTAATTACCGCGCTGCCGCTCGGTCTGCGGCGCATCGACGCGCTGCGGACGCTGACCACGGAAGCCCTCGCTGTGCTTATGCCATTCAAGGCGCAGGAGATCCGCCATCGGCACGGCATCTACTACGGGCAGAACGCGATCTCCAAGAATCTCATTCTGGCAGACCGCAAAGAACTGCTCAACGGCAATGGCTTCATCCTCGGCGTCTCCGGTTCCGGCAAGTCCTTTGCAGCCAAGCGCGAGATCACGGAAATTGCACTGTCCACGAATGACGACATTATCATCATCGACCCCGAAGCCGAATACCGCCCGCTGGTCGAAGGCTTGGGCGGCGAGGTCATTGAGATCTCCGCGACCTCGCCCAATCATATCAACGCCCTCGATATGGAATCCGGCTACAACGACGGCGACAATCCCGTCGTGCTGAAATCCGAATTCTTATTGTCCCTCTGTGAACAGCTCGTAGGGGCTGGGAAGCTGTCTGCGAAGGAGAAATCCATCATTGACAGGTGTACTGCCCAGGTCTACCGCGAGTTCATCCGAAACGGCTATCTCGGCGTTGTGCCGACATTACAAGACTTCCACGCTGCGCTCCTGGAGCAGCCGGAACCGGAAGCGCGGGACGTTGCGCTATCTCTGGAACTGTTCACGGAGGGCAGCTTGAACACGTTTGCCAAGTACACGAATGTGGACACAAACTCCAGAATCCTCTGCTATGACATCCGTGACCTCGGCAAGCAGCTCCTGCCGTTCGGTATGCTGGTCGTACTGGACAGCGTATTCAACCGCATCATCCGCAATCGCAAGCTCGGCAAGAATACATGGCTCTACATCGACGAAATTTACCTGCTGTTCCAGCATGAATACAGCGCGAATTTTCTGTTCACGCTCTGGAAGCGGATGCGCAAATACGGTGCCTGCGGCACGGGGCTGACACAGAACGTCGACGACCTTCTGCAATCCCACACGGCGAGAACCATGCTTGCAAACAGCGAATTTCTGCTCATGCTCAATCAGGCGAGTACGGACCGGATCGAGCTGGCGCGGCTGCTCAATATTTCAGATAATCAGCTCTCGTACATTTCAGGCGTAGACTTTGGACACGGGCTTCTCAAGTGCGGCAGCACCATCGTGCCATTTGTGGATCATTTCCCGAAAAACGGTAGGCTGTATCAGCTGATGACCACAAAAATGTCTGAACGGGTGGAGCAGGCGTCGTAATGCGGGAGGTCAAGGAAAAATCGTCGCTGAAAGCGAGAGCCGTCGAAACCCTCAAATCCGCGCCGCAGACAGCATTCCGCCGCGGCACAGATGCTTCCTTTCAGCAGCTTCGGCAGGAGCTGCGCGAGGCCGCGCAGGACGGGCAGTCGGAGGATCGCTACGAGAGCGGCAAGATCACAGAAACCGCCGATCATGCCGTCCGCCAGGCAGAACGCCTTGCGGAAAAGGTCCTTCACAAGCAGCCAAAAGCGAGATCTGCTCCGCAGCAGGAAGGCCGGACAGAATCCAATCCACAACACGAATGTCCACACCCCCAGCAGCCTGCTGCGACACCGAGAGAATATCCGCCCGTTTCTGCGCAACCGAGCTACCTGCCACAGAGCCAGCCGCAGGTAAGTCGTTCTGTGCGCGAATCGGCTTCTCCGATCAGGGAGAAGCCGGTTCCTCCTGCAAACGCCCAACAGCCCAAAACGCGAGTATATACGCCGGATGCGAAAGCGCCAGCGTCCCCGTCTCAGTATCCAGCTCCGAGGATTCATGAAAACGCAAAGGCTGTTTCTACGGAAACGACACCATCGCTAACGGAGCGTTTTGCCCGAGAGGCGGTTTCTCCAGTTAAGGAGAAGCCTGTTCCTCCCGCAAACACCCTGCAGCCCAAGAGGCGAGAGCATACACCGACCGCAGATGCACCTGTGCATCTGCCCCAGCATCCAGCTTCGCAAATTTATGAAAGACCGCAGAATGTTTATCAATTGCAGACAAATCGCTCTGTGCGTGAATTGGAAACATCAGTAAGGGAAAAGCCGTCTGCTTCTTCTCTGCGAGAAATTCCTGCTGCGCTAAAACCGGATACCACACAGTTCGCGCTTCCTGAAATCAAGACGAAAGAGTACATCCGAAAGAAGCGGAAAAAACAACATCTTCTCAAGGAAGAAGCGAGCGGTATTGAAGATATGCTCACAGATTCCGAAACATTTTCACCGGTCATCCGTACACGGGAAACGGTTCGTGAACAGCAGAAACTCCACGTTTCCCATAGTGCGGAGCAGGAGCAGCCAGCTCTGCCGCAGATCCGAACGCGGCAGCCGCAGACAGCTTCCATGCCCGCCGATATAGAACCCACGAAGCCGGAAGTTCCACAGCCACCGCTTCCGGACATCAAGAGCAAGCAGAAATACATTGCAGCGCAGCAACCGACACAGGTAACGCCCGTGCAGGCAAACCAACAGCAGGCAGTGCGGCAAACTGGAAGGAAGGCTGTGCGTGGTGAATCGAAATTATGTCAACCGACATTGACGAATGAAACAGTCCCTGCGCCAGCGAGCAGGAATGTCGCTCCGGCAAAGCCTGCGCGTGTTCAGAAACCGGCGCGACCGGCTTTCGTAAAAAAGCAGAAGATCAAAACAGCACCAAACGCCAAAATCAAGTCCGCCACACCTGCCGCAAAAGCACTGCCAAGCAAAGCGTCGACAGCTCCTCCAAAGCAGGCCGCAACTGTCATCCGCAAAGGGCAGTTGCTTCGGGATACAGCGATCAAAACTGCGAAAGCTGCAAAGGAAGCCGGAAAGAAAGCCCTGCGTGCAATCGCGGCAGCGGCAGAAAAGCTGGTCGCAGCTATCGGCGCAGGCGGCGCGGCGGCAGTTTCCGTTGTTGTGGTGATCTTGCTCGTTGGGATGCTGTTCGCTTCGCCGCTTGGAATCCTGTTCGCCGGTGAGGACACCGGTACGGAAATCAAGATTCCGGACGCCGTTGCGACGCTGAACGGCGAGTTCACCGACGAAATCTACCGTATCATGGAGAGCAACCCATACGACGCGCTGGATATGCAGGAGGGCATGGAATCGACCATGCTGCAGAACTGGCGGAATGTGCTGGCTGTGTACGCGGTCAAGGTTTCGACCGACGAAGAACACGGCTTGGACGTTATAACAATGGACGAAGAAAAACTCCAGCTCCTGCGGGAGATTTTCTTCGACGCGAACAAGCTCGAATACGAATTGACGACCAGAACCGTAGACGGCGAGCGGATCACAACGCTGCATATCTCCGCACAGATCAAGGACGCCATCCAAATGGCAGATGAATACAGCTTCACTGCCCAGCAGCGGGAGATGCTCGAAGAACTCCTGAAGCCGGACTACGACGACATTTTCCTTTCCCTGATCGGCAATTATCAACCGGGCGGTACGCCCATCGGCCCCGTCGACATTTCGGACATTCAGGGCACGCTGCCGGATGATCTTGACCCGCTGCGAGAATCCATTGTCCTGACGGCGTATCAGCTTCTCGGAAAGGTGACGTATTTCTGGGGCGGCAAAAGCCTCGTCCTCGGATGGGACAGCCGTTGGGGAACACCGACGACGGTTACTGCACCGGGCAGCGGTTCGACCGGCAAGGTGCTTCCGTTCGGACTGGACTGCTCTGGCTTTGTAGACTGGACATTCTATAACGCCACGAATGGCGCGTATCTGCCCGGACGCGGCGGTGGCGCAGCCTCACAGCATGGGTATTGCACCAACATTGCATGGTCAGACGCGCTGCCCGGCGATCTCGTCTTTTATGCGGACGACAGCCACGTCGGAATCGTCTGCGGCTATGACAGCGTAGGCAATCTCCTCGTCATCCACTGCTCCGGCGGGCAGAATGGCGTGGTCGTGACCGGGCGCGAGGGCTTTGCCGTCGCAGCCAGACCGGATTTGTTTACGGATTAGTCCAATTTGCTTCGTTTGTGCGGCGTTCTTTGTTGGCTCTGGTGAATAGCTTTCTTTCTCGTTTCCTGCGATACTTGGCGTACCAAAGCGAAAGGAGATTGCAATGGAAGAAAGAAAAAACCTATGCGCCATGCTGCCGGTCGCACTCCATACCAGAGTGCGGCAGGAGCAGGAAAAAGCAGGGATGACCCTCGGCGAGTATGTGGAAGCCATGATCACGGAATACTACGACTGGAAGGATGGAAAAATCATGACCGGAGAAATGAGAACCTTAGCCGCGCAGATCCCCGCAGAGCTCTTTGACCGCCTCGACCGCTACCTCAAGGAGCGCGGCATCAAGAAGAAGGACTTCTTAGTTGACATCATCACCCGCGCGCTGGAAGAAGCCGAAGCCGCCGAACCGGTTACAGAAGCATCGCCCCAGGACGAGCTGGAGGAACAGCCGGAAGCGGACGAAACCTGAACCAAAATCAAGCCCCCGCAGGCCAAGCCTGCGGGGGTAAACCTTTGTTACAAGCCGTCAGCCGACACGCGCCCGCGTGTCGGCTTTTCTGCGTCCCGGTAGGGACGCTGCACCCTGAAACCATAAAGCCGCGCGTTGGCGCGCGTGTGACGAAGTGCGAAAACAGATGTACAGGAGGTAAGAAAACACAAATGCTATCTGAGCACCAAAACAAGAACGCAAATTATCTCAGAATCCTTATGACGCTCCGCGCCCTGCGGCAGCGCGGAGACATTACGGAAAAAGAATACCGTAGAGCAAAAAAATATTATCAGAACCTGACCGGCGCGGACATTGTCCTTACGGATTAAACTGTAATTTGCACGGTTTCCACAAGAATTCGCACTGCCGTTTCAGCGTTTGGTAGAATTCGGGACCGTTTGAAAGATATCAGTAGACTTGAACCTTTTCGCGGATATACTTGTCGTTGACAAACGGCATGGGAGGTGAGAAAAATGCCAGTTGCAAAACTGATTGCACCGACGACGAAGCAGGAGATCCCCAAGCTGCGCGTGGCGGCATATTGCCGCGTGTCCTCAAACTCCGCAGATCAGCGAAATTCCTTTGCAACGCAGGAACATGTTTATACGAAATACATTGCAGAAAAGCAGGAATGGGAGCTGGTCGACATTTTTGCCGACGAGGGTCTCAGCGGCATGAAAGCGGATAACCGTCCGGAATTTCAGCGGATGATCCGGATGTGCGAGCTGCACCAGATCGACCTGATCCTCACGAAATCCGTCTCCCGCTTTGCCCGCAACGTCAAAGAGGCGCTGAGCTACACGCGAAAATTAAAGCTGCTCGGCGTTGGGGTGCAATTTGAAGAAGATGGCGTCAACACACTGGCGATGGCCGACGAGATGTTGCTCAATACGTTTGCAGCCATTGCGCAGGAGGAATCCAAGTCCATCTCGCAGAACCAGCGGCTGTCCATTGTCAAACGGATGGAGTCGGGGGAATACATCGCAAGTAATGCACCGTATGGATATCGGCTAATTGATAAAAAACTTGTTATCTATGAACCGGAAGCCGAGGTCGTTCGTTGGATATTTGCAGCGTACTTAAATGGAATGTCGACGGTTGAAATTGCACACGAATTAAGCGCAAAAAGCGTTCCGACAAAAGGAAAAAAAGAACAGTGGAAAGCGAACAGAATTGCATATATCCTGTCCAATGAAAAATACGATGGGGATACGCTATTCCAAAAATACTATGGCGAGGAAACTGTGCCATTCAAAAAACATCGCAATTACGGAGAGGTGGATCAGTTTTTTGCGCGAAATACCCACGATGCTATTTTACCACAGGGAATGTTTCAGGCTGTACAAACGCTGCTTCAGAGCAGGGGCAGGAAGTTTGGGAAAAGAATGACTCAAGCAGAATATCCACTTACAAGCCGCATTCGGTGTTCCGAGTGCGGCGCTTTCTATCATCGGAAGGTGCGGAACGGAACGGTCAAATGGGTCTGCTCCAGACACGCAGCAGACACAACCGCCTGCAATTCCGGCTATTACAGTGAGGAACGTATTTACGACGGCATCATCACCATGATCAACAAGCTGCGCTTTTGCGAAGAAGATATCCTTGGTCAGACGATTCAGAAGCTGGAATTTGCCGCCGCAGCCTATAAGCGGAACAACAGAACGGCCAGCCAGCTCAGTCAGAGCATTGCCGAACTGAACGCAAAGCTGCTTGCACTGGAGCGGCTTCGCACAAAGGGATACCTCGCCGCAGATATTTACCATACGCAGGCGCGGGAGATCCGCCAGCAGCTCGATAAACTGAAAACCGAGCGATACAGCAGCTTTGAGTCCAAGATTCTCACCATGCTGGAAGATGTCCGAAAGCTGAAATCCCTGATTGACGAGCTGGAACAGCCGCTGGAAGTGTTCGACGAGAAGCTGTTCCATGAGATTGTTACCGACATTTGCATCAATCACCATGACGAAATGACGGTAACGCTGCTTGGCGGACTCAGATTTACAGAACAGATTTAAGAGGGACGGGTATGAAAAAGATTCGATATTTACCGTTTGGCTACACGATCCGTAACGGACACACCGTGATTGAACAGCAGGAGGCCGAAACTGTGCGCGGCATTTTTACGGCATATATTCACGGGGCATCGCTCAAGGAGATTGCGGAAGATCTCACAGCGAAAAACATCCCATACACAGAGCGAAGCTGCGTTTGGGACAAGGCGAGAATCTCTCGGATACTAGAAAACGCCAAATACACCGGCGATGCTGAATTTGACGCGATCATCGAAGACGCTGTCTACGAGGAAGCGGTCGCAGCCAAAAGCGCACGGCGCTGGAATCGGGCCGTTACAGAATGTGAAGGAATCCGGCAGCTCCGCGACCATATCCGCTGCGGAAATTGCGGCGCGCCCATGCTCCGGCGCATCAACTCCAAGCGGGCCGTCCGGGAAAGCTGGACGTGCAGCAACACTGCCTGCGGCCTGCGGGTGCGAATCAGCGATGGTGAACTGCTCCAAAAGGTCACGCTGCTTATGAACCGTATCATTGAAAACGCCGATCTCCTGCTGCCACATGAAATAGTGCGGCGCACAGATTCTCCTGCGGTGCAGGAGCTGCAGCAGCAGATCGCAAATGAGATGTTGCGGGAGCAGCCGGATGAGCAGCGGATCGTAGACCTGCTGCGCGAGATTGCAGGCCAGCTTTATCGGCAAACCAATGCAAAAACACAGATCGCCGCGCAGATTGCCAGAAAACGCGCCGCTTTGATGCACCCACAGGATGCGTTCAACAGCGCCTGCTTTTCCAGCCTGATTGACGCCGTCTCCCTTTCCGCGGGAGGCAGCGTCATTCTGCATACAAAGACACAGACCGAGATTTATGAAAGCGAGGATAAACCGAATGGAAGTACAGAAAATCCCAAAGCGGACAGTCACCCTGATTGAACCGAAGAAGTCCATCCTTGTAGACAAGGAGAAATATCACCAAAAGCGAGTGGCGGCCTACTGCCGCGTCTCCACAGACTCCGAAGAACAGCTTACATCCTATCAGAACCAGATGCGTGTTTACACGGAAATGATCGCCGCCAGGAAAGAGCGGGAGTTTGCCGGCCTTTATGCCGACGAGGGCATCTCCGGCACAAGGGCGGACAAACGCCCGGAATTTCAGCGCATGATCCGCGACTGCCAGAACGGAAAGATCGACTATATCATCACAAAATCCGTCTCCCGCTTCGCCAGAAACACGGTAGAGTGTCTGGAATATATACGCTCGCTGAAAGCGCAAGGCATTGGGATTTTCTTTGAGGAACAGAACATTGACACGCTGAAAAGCGACAGTGAATTGTATCTTGTCATTTACGCAGGCTTTGCGCAGTCCGAATCCGAGAGCATCAGCAAGCACATCACATGGACCTACCGCAAAAACTTCGAGGATGGGAAAGTGAGCTTTCAGTACAAGCGGCTGCTGGGCTACCGGAAAGGCGAGGATGGCAAACCGGAGATCGTGCCGGAGGAAGCGGCCATCGTAGAACGGATTTTTGAAATGCTTCTCGCTGGACAGCCAGTGGGACTTATCGCGCAGACACTCCAATCCGAGAACATTGAGATTCCCGGAAAGGACCTCAGCTTCAGCAAGAACATGATTATGAACATCCTGCGGAATGAAAAATACTGCGGTGACAGCATTCTTCAGAAAACCGTGACCGTAGACTGCATTTCCAAAACACGCAAAGCGAATCACGGAGAAGCGCCGATGTACCTTGTCGAGAACAGCCACCCGGCGATCATCAGCCGCGACATTTTCCACCGCACACAGGAAGAACTGGCGCGGCGAAAGGCCCTCCGACCAAAATCGGATAAGACGTCTATTACCCAAAGCGGGAAATACTCCAAATACGCGCTGAGCGAGGTGCTGCACTGCGCCGAATGTGGCAGCCGCTACAAGCGTGTGACATGGAATATCCGCGGAAAGAAGAAAATCGTCTGGCGCTGCGTCAGCCGATTGGATTACGGAAAGAAATACTGCAAGGATTCCGTCACAGTGGAGGAAGCCGCCCTGCATGGGGCCGTTGTCCGGGCGCTGAACCGCTTTCACGCGGAGGACGAGTCCACCTACCTCACGCTTATGAAAGCCACCATCGGAGAAGCCATCGGCATAAATGGCGGTTCGGAGGAAATCGACCTGCTGACCCGCCGCATCGACACGCTGAACAAACGGATGCTGGATCTTGTCAACGAAACCGTTGCGGCTGGAAAGGACGTGGAGAGCAGCGAGGATGAATTCAAAAGCATCTCCGATCAAATCGAGCAGCTTAACCGCCGCATTGCCGCAATTCAGGAGAGTGTGCGCGGCGATGCCACGCGGCAGGCACGGCTGGAGGAAATTCAGAGCATCATCGCCAAGCGCAATGCGAATGAAACACAATACGACGACAGCATCGTGCGCCAGATGATCGAGTGCATCAAGGTACATAACGATGGAAAGCTGACGATCATTTTCGGCGGCGGGTATGAGATCGAGGAAACACTATAGAAAGCCAGATCGCAAGACACAGAAAAAACTGCGAATTCTCCTGTATAATAAGGAAAACTGACAAAGGAAATAGAGTTATGATTTATTACATTGCAGATATGCATTTTGGACATACGAATGTGCTCCGTTTTGATAATCGCCCATTTTCAGATACCGCGCAGATGGATGATACGCTGCTTCAAAATTGGAATGAGCGTGTAACGGCTGACGATACCGTCTATGTTTTGGGTGATGCGTTCTGGAAAAACGAAGAAAACAGCATTCGAATCATCCAGCAGCTCAACGGTCATAAGCACCTGATTCAAGGAAACCACGACCGCGTGAAAGGAAAGCTCCGCCCTTATTGGGAGAGCATCGAGCAGTACGCAGAGGTCAACGATGAGAATCGGCTGGTGATTCTGAGTCATTACCCGATTCTGTTTTATAAGAACCAGCATTATGGCGCGGTCATGCTATACGGGCATGTACATAATACACGCGAATGGAAACTCGTTGAGAAGTGGAAGAACGAGCAGTGGGCGATGGGCATCCCCAGCAGATTGATCAATGTCGGCTGCATGATGGATTACATGAGATACACACCGCGCACACTGACGGAGCTGCTGGACGCCAACCCGATGCCGGAGATCGCCAGAGATCGCAAGGACGGAAGCGCAGTTGAAAGCGCGGAGCAGCAGAACAAGCGGGGAAGGACGTGGGATCTGAATGAAGGTTACACCGCTGAAAAAACAGAGTAAGAAAAACCAGCGCAAATTTCATGCAGCCAAGCGCGGTTCATGGAACGGCGTCTCCCCAATCACCCGTGTTGTGCAGAGCAAGCGGATTTATGACCGGAACCGCACAAAGCAGGAAAGCCGTCAAAGTGGAGATCGTTGACAGAATCGTGCAGACCGCACCAAATTCCATAAAACCCACAATATCTTTTTTGGTTGCACAGTAGCAACCAGCAGTATGAAGCAGCAAGCTCCAAAAACCTTGCAAAAAAAGCTGAAACCATTGAAAACACTAGGAAAACCGTTGATATCTTAATTGGTGCAGCTTTCCATCAAGCTGCACCAAAAAAGATATCAGCGCGAAAAGCCTAGAAGTTTCAACTGTTTCGCCCCATAGGTACACAATGTGTCATGGGGGGTACAGTCGGTACGGGCAAAAGCAAGACGCAAACTCAAATGCATGAGTTTGCGTCTTGCTTTTTTACATAAGGAT